>Ga0209125_1000491_pt1 | contig 50300 bp, 45 predicted proteins | sample BarGraIncub1131A_FD_184503 | JGI IMG/M metagenome (GOLD analysis project Ga0209125, IMG submission 184503) | Arctic peat soil microbial communities from Barrow, Alaska - Barrow Graham LP Incubations 11-31A (SPAdes) (version 2) | ecosystem: Environmental > Terrestrial > Soil > Wetlands > Peat... | reverse complement strand
TATTTCAGCGTGTTTCTTTTCTGTTAATTTAATTTTGAATAAGAAGATAACACCGGAGATAATCATTAATGCTGCTGGCAAATAGAAAGCATACATTTTAAATGTTACAATACCTTGTGATGTTATATCACGTGCTTGTGCATCTCCAATCATACCACACGTTACTGATATGAAACCTACGATGCCATTAGATAAAGCACCTGCGAGTTTATCTAATAATGGACGAAGAGATAAAGTTACTGCTTCATTACGAACTCCATTTTTCCATTGTCCGTATTCAACTGAGTCACTAATTGTCATAAGCACTGATAGAAAAATTAATTGATACGGAAAATAGAAGAATACTAGACCTATAATAATAACTGCTATTGAACTTGGTGATACTATGGAAAGTATCAAATATCCAATTAGCATTGATAAAATACCAATTATGTAAACGTATTTTCTTGAAATAAATTTAGTGATAATTGGGAAAAGTGGAACAGATATAATGCCACAAATTGCGGCTACAATGCCTACAATTGAAAACGCTGCTATATTACCGATTACATACTGGAAGTAAAGCATTAATACGGCTGTTGTAGCTACATAACCAATAGCAAATAAAAGATATGCTAGTGCCAACCACATTAATTGGTCGTTTTTAGTAAGTGCAGTAAATACATCTTTAAGTGAAGTTTTTCCCTTTTGTTGACGTAAAACACTTTCTTGTTCTTTTGTGCCAAAAGCTACAATCCAACTTGTAACACCATAGATTAATGCAGCTATTAACCCAAAAGCGAACCATCCGCTAGCTCCTTGACCAGAGTGACCAGTAGCTACAAAGGTAAAGAATGTAACTATAGGAATTACTGCCAATGTTGTTCCGTTTGCCCCTAATGATGAAGCGAAACGGCCGAATGTTGCTAATTTTCCACGTTCTCTCGAATCATTACTAAGTGCAGGGATTATTGACCAAAATGCTATATCTTTAAATGAATAAGAACAGTCTAAAATGATGAAAACAATGATAAATAAAATTGTAAATAAAGTTTGGTTACTTGTGGCTAGTCCAAAGAAGTTAGTAAATAACATTGCTAAGCAAATTGCACTGATTGTTCCACCAATACAAAGCCATGGACGGAATTTTCCCCATCTAGTTTTAGTGTTGTCTATAACGCTACCAATAATTGGATCAAAGATAATTTCAACTAGTCTGATACCTACAACTAATGAGGTAACTAACCCTATCATTTTCATTTGAGTTGCCTTTGGAGCTCCTGCAAACATAGATTTTGTAACGAAAATCATGAAATATGTTGATAATGTTGCGTAAAAAATATCATGGCCGAATGCACCTGCTGCAAATGCAAATCTTTGTTTCATTTTTCCTTGTTTCATTTTTCCTTGTTTCATTTTTCTTTCCTCCTTGTATATTGGATAGTGTTAACACTATCTTTGTTTTATTTATTTGAATCCTTGCCTTAGCAAGTGTTTAAGCTAATTTTAACTGTCCACTCATGCCAACAAAGTTTGATGCACTTAAATTGGTAAGTAAAAGTGAAGCACCAATAACTCCACCGGTTAAGCTACGTCCACCTAAGAAATATGAATCCTTAGATTGATTCTTTTGCTATCACCTCTTATCTTTAAATAAGTATACAATCCAACTAAAGCTGTAAAAAACATAAACGAAACAAAAATTAACTTCTGCATAACACATCTCCATATCTTTATTTTATTTAATAGAAAAGCTTTTCATAAATATAATTACTAAATAATTAATTTCATTTTAATTATGTTTATTTTCTTTATTAACTTTTAAGAAAACCTTTTCCATTGTCTTAAATATAATACATACTTTAGTAAGTATATCCCTTTGAGTATAAATAATTGAATAAAATTAATAATGTTTTGTGAAAAGAAAACCTTTTCTATAACGATTACATACTAACATACATATTTCATTATTACAATACCATATTATTTTAAATTTCCTTATAATTCAACAATTATATATAATTAACGTGTATATTTGCAAAAAAAATAGAGCATCTGTTTAATTAGATGCTCTATTTATATTATTTATCACATTGGTTAATTATTTTTAATATCACTCTTAGTAAACAATCTTGTCAGATATGATATGAAAAACCCAAAAATTATAAATCCTACCGGTCCACCATAATTCTTTAATATTGGAACTATTGCCTCTGAGAAACTCTTAGCACCTGCAACATCTCCCCAACCAGCTCCAAAGAAGGCTAATACACCTAATATGAAAACAACAACTGAAGCTACCACCACGGCTACTTTTGATTTTAACATTACAAATGGAGGTACATTACCTCTAAGTCTAAATACTAAATATGCAACCGCAAGAACAATATATGGTATTGCAAGGGCTAAAGCTGATAATGTGGTTAATAGGTTAAAGAACTCATCTATGTTGTTAAGTCCCGCAAGTGGTACTATTATTAATACTAATAGTACTCCACATTGAACCCAAAGTGCATTAACCAATGTTCCATCTTCACGTTTCTTAGTTAAAAATTTAGGGAAAGTTCCACTAGGAACCTCTGAGAACATAGCTCTAATGGGAGATTCTAACCAAACTATAAATGCGGCTATGGATGATATAGTTAAAATAAGCGCATATATTTGAACAAATATTTTACCATTTAAACCCCAAGTTTCTGCTAAAATTTTGTAAACAACATAACCTGCATCTTTAACACCTGCTTTAGTTATTAATTCAGGTGATGCAACTAGGCATATTGCAAGTGATCCTAGTATATAGGCCCCCGCTATAAATGTAGTTGCAATAATAACCGCCCTTGGGAAAACTTTTTTAGGGTTCTCAACATCCTTAATATAAGTACCGGCCACCTCAGCTCCTGCAACAGCTAAAATTAACCAGGAGAATGTTGAAAAATAATCAGCATCAAATTTGGGGATAAGCGTTGGCATCGTTAAATCTATTTTCTCCAAAAAGAGTCCAGGATATCATTACGGGTATTCTTGAAAAAACCATTTGCAAATAAAATAAATTAGCAACAAAGTATGACCAAGTACCTATAAATGCCCATCTTGGACCAATTGAACATTCTATCCAAGTATATAATCCTCCCTCTTTGTCTTTATTAGCAGAAGCCAGTTCCGCTATCATTATTGATAATGGCAAAAAGAACAATAAAGCAACTAGTAGCCATGAGGGAATCGCGGCAGGTCCAAGTGTCACTGCATTTGATGCAATATTTCCAAATCCAAAGGTTGGGACAAAAATTAACATTACCAAGGTCCATAGACCAAGTTTTTTCGTGTAGTTCATAATTTCACTCCTCGTAATTTTTTAAAAACTAAATAATATTCCATTTCATTTATAATAACATTTTTTATAGCCCAATTTATTATATCCCTTTTTCTGACCTTATGCACTATTTAACTGCCACTATAATTAATATATCTATATTTTTACATTAAATTTTATTTTTTAGAAGGAAATGTGATATTTATGTAGAATAATATAATGAGGAACGTTTACAAGGTATAAATAAAGGGGGATACGGATGAAAAATTTAAAATGTATTACATCATTTGCTCTTGCTTTAGTTTTTGCAGGTTCAATAAGTATTAGTAGTACGAATGTACAAGCTAATGAACTTATATTTGGAACAAAAAGCGTTGAATTAGCTGCAAATAAAACTAATCTTACAGGTGCTAATATTGTAGCCTATGCAAAAAAATTCATTGGCACACCCTATAAAGCTGGTGGAACTAGCACAGCTGGATTTGATTGCTCTGGATTTACTATGCATGTTTATAATCATTTCAACATAACATTACCTCACAGTGCCAATGATCAAACATCAAAAGGCACCAAGGTTAGTAAAGATAACTTGCGTACAGGAGATTTAGTTTTCTTTGGTAATGGTAGTCGCATAAGTCATGTTGGCGTTTATGTTGGAGATGGGAAGTTTATACATTCACCAAAACCAGGGTCAAGCATTCAAATTGCAGAATTAAAATATATGCCAAATTATAGTACAGCCAGAAGAATAGTATAATAATCAACAGAAATTAAAGGGTATCGCATATCTAACTATGCAGATATCCTTTAATATTATTTTTAATTATACCTAATTAATATCTTTTACTTATTACTTAATTAAACTTTTTAATCCTCTTTAATATGATATAAAAGATTGTCGTCTAGATTATAATAAAGTGGGGCTATCAAAATATTAGGGTATTTATTTCTTAGTCTTTTAGCCTCCTCCAAAACAAACTCTATCTCATTACCAATCTCAAACATTGGAGCGAAATTCATAAAATGATCTTCTGCTCTCTGTCTTTCCCAACCCACTACATCAACAAGTCCTTGAATAAACTGCTCCCTTTTTGACATCAAATTAACCATTCCACAGTGATTGTGGGCTATAAGTGCAATAGTTTTAATTTTTCCTATTGCTATAGTATAAGAAACCTTAAATTCACTAAAGCGCAAAGTTCCTCCACCAGAACGAATAATATATGCAAAATTGTCTGGTATATGAAGATACTTTCTATTGTCCATGCACATCCCTATTAACATCTGTGGACTACTTACAGCTTCATAGTGCGTGTTCAAGTTATGGTATTCTAATAAAACACTTATAGGTGTATTTTTATATTCAGCAAATATATCCTCTTTAGTATTAATCTTTATTAATCTATCCATATTAGTTTATCTCCTTTAATGTTAGAGTAAATTATTTATAAGAAAGCACTAAAATTATTACTATTTTCCTATATTTTAATATTAGTATTATACTATATACACCGTAATTTGAATAGTTTAAAATAGAAGAGAGAATGTCAGGACGTTTTTCCTTTTGTATTATATATCGTATCGGGACAAAAGGTACCCTGCTTACTGTTTTTGAATTTATTAAGGAGATGTTTAATTTGAAAAATAAATCTAAACTTTTATTATGTTTAATTATTTCAATGTGCTTTGTTGTAGAGGGGTGCACAAAAAAAGCTGAACCTATTGCTACTCCTAGCCCATCAAAGCCTATAAAAACAGAATCCCCAGTGAAAATTCAGCAAAAATACTATTCTCCCTATACCGGTGAAGAGGTAAAAAAAGAAATATTAGATAATATTGCTGTGCTTGCTATAGTCGAAAATTCCGAAGCTGCAAGACCTCAATCAGGTTTAAATGCTGCAGATATCGTTTATGAAACTATGGCTGAAGGCGGTACACCTAGATTTATTGCATTATTTCAAAGCGGCAATGCTGCAAAGGTTGGACCAATTAGAAGTGCCAGGTCTTATTTCTTAGATATTTCAAAAGAATATAACCTTCCCTTTGCTCATTGTGGTGGCAGTCAAGAGGCCCTTGATGAAATTAAAAATGAAAACTTAATGAGCATGAATGAAATGACCTATGCCTCTACTTATTGGAGAGATAATGTCAGGAAAGCTCCTCATAACCTTTATACTTCTACAGATAAGTTAAGAGAGCTTGTTAAAACAAAAAAATTAATAAAAGCTCCTACTGTAAAAATTAAATTTGATAAGAGCTATTGGGATAGTGATAAACTTTCCCAAGCTAAAGATGTACTATTAAAAATAAACAAGCTTTACAACACTAGTTACACCTATAATAATGGATATTACCTTAAAAGCATGGATGGAGTATCTTCAACTAACAACGAGGATAAGCTTCCACTAACCTTTAAAAATATAGTGGTACAAATCACCTCCATTAAAACACAGGCAGATGGAAATCATTTAGATATTGCTCTTGTAGGCACAGGAGATGGCTATGTTATTAGTAATGGTAAGTTTATTAAAATGCATTGGACTAAGAAAAATGTCACCTCTCAAACTCTTCTAACTGATGAGGAAGGTAATGTGTTGCCATTAAATCCTGGAAAGACTTGCTGGAATATTGTAGATAAAAGTACCATAGTAGATATTAAGTAAATTACAAAAAGACTGGTGATTAGTTTAATCACAAGTCTTTTTTAGTATGGAATCTAAAGAATTTATAATTCGCAAATATTATCATTATGTTTCTCTACAAATTCCTCTATCATTTCTGGAGTATCCATTAAATCTTCCAGACTGTCATTTATATAGTTTAGCTTTTCATCTATATTTCCATGTTTTTCAATAAGAATTATTCCATGTCTATCAAAATTAATTATGAAAATAGAACCTAAAGCCATTATAATACCCAATAGTTTAACTCCTAAAATCACTTCATTAAAAAATAAATAGGATATGATAACAGAAACGACAATTTCCAATGAACATATTATACCTGCTTTTGATGCTTCAACTCCATAAGATAAGCCAGTAATATACAAAATGTATGCAAGCACTGTTGGAATTAACCCGAGTCCTACAATACTTGCTACTACAGGCAAACTATATTTTATATACAAAAGATTTAACGGGCTAGAAAATGGCACTAAAAAAATCCACCCAAATAGAAAACTATATAAAATAATCGTTAATGGGTGATAATCATTGATAATTGCTTTACTTATAATGGTAACTAAAGCATAAGTGAATCCTGCTCCTATTCCCAGTAGAACACCTACTGAATTGATATTTAATGTATCAAATGAGCCCCCAGTAACAGTTAAAAAACAGCCTATAATACATAAAAGAAGTGAAGAAATTTTAATTGGGGTTAGCGATTCTTTATAAAATATCCTACCCATAATTATTAAAAAAATAGGCGCTGTGTATAATAAAATAACTGCTGTAGATATAGTAGTCCTTTTGATGGTTTCAAAATATATCAAATTGAAAATCGCTTGCGAAAAAATACCTATTAAAGCTGTATACTTTAATCCCCTTTTATCAAGTTTTAATAATTTTTTATCTTTAAGTGAAATAAAGATAAACATTATAAGAAATCCTACAAATAGTCTACAAAACACCACAAGTTTCGGGTCAAATCCAAATTTAAAAAATATTTTCCCAAACAAACCTACAGTTCCCCATAAGCTCCCTGTTAGCGCAATCATTATGTACCCCTTTATTTGTTGCATAATAAAGCCCCCCATATTACTTTATTATATGCTCTTTTCTTAACTTATGCACTCTTTACTTAAGCAATATTCCTTGCTATTTTATTTCAACAAGTTCATATTGCTTACTACCTAAGCCTATTTTTTCTGCATAATCAAGTGTAGCTCTTCCTCTTCTAAATACAGTTTTACCATTGTTTTTATCAAGCACATCAAGACAAGCCTTATCAATGGCTACTGCATCAGTTGAAGCAAAAACTCCAACATCAGCTACTATGGGTTTCATATTATGTCCATCACAATCGCAGTTTCTAGTTATATTAAAAGCAAAGGTTATATAAATATTATTTTTATCCACTGCAGCTGCATAAGCATATTCTGCAAGCCTTTCGTTAAAAGACTTTGAAATTGATGCAACCCAACTATTGGAGATAGCTCCATAAGGACATACTGCCATACATGAAGCACAACCAATACATTTGTCTTTATCTATTTTAGCTTTTTTATCCACAGTTATTGCATTCTCTGGACATGTTTTTGCACAGGCATTGCAAGCTTTACATTTAAAAAAGCTTATCTTAGGTATTGAGTTTGCATGTTGTGCAAGTTTTCCACCTCTTGATGCACAACCCATTCCAAGTTGTTTTATTGCACCCCCAAACCCCGCAAGAGCATGTCCTTTAAAATGACTTATAACAATTAGCTGTCTTTTATTAGCAATTTCTTTTCCTATTTTACATTTATTAAAATTCTTTTTATTAATCTCAATTTCTTCAAAAGCTTCACCATGTTCTCCATCCGCTATTATTATAGGAATCTCTGTAAAACCATGTTCCTTGGCAAGCTTTAAATGCTTTTCTTTTGTAGTTCTTTCTCCTCTATAGAGAACATTCGTCTCTATATATGCACTATCTATATTTTTCTCTTTTAAATAGTTAATTATTCCACCAAAGTTTCTAGGTCCAATAAAAGTTTTATTTCCCTTTTCCCCAAAATGAACTTTAAGGGGTATGAACTTTTCAAGGCTTATCTTTTCTTCTTCTACAAGCTTTTTTAAAAGTTCACTGGCAGCATTACTTATCTCTTCTGTTTTTGAGTATGAATCAATAGCTCTAAAATATACCTTATTCACAACAAATACCTACCTCTCAATACTTTAAAATTGTCCCATAATATAATTAGACCTTTATTTCTTGTCTTGCTTTAAAATTAAGCTAAGCTCCTCCAAAGCTGAAATCATTCTATCCTCTTTTTCTGGTTCGAGTCCCCCAACAACTACATCATTAAATCTATCATTAATACAAGCTACATCAATGCACTTTAAGCACTTAGTAGATATAGATAATTCAACTATTCTCCTATTCTCCTTTGGTATTTTCCGTAAAACATATTCTCTATTTACAAGTCCTTCTACTATCCTTGAAACCGAGCTTTTAGGTAGCTCTATTTTTTCACTAAGTTCATTCAAAGACAGAGTTTTATTTTCATATAACTCAAGCATTATCATCATTTCAGGTACGGTAAGTTCAAACTCTTTGGAAATAGATTTTAAACATCCCTGAATAGATTTAAATAAAGAAATTAATTTTTCAGCGCAACCGCCTGAATAACACATACTGTCACTTCCCTTTACTTATGAAATATGTCTGTAGCCTTTATATCTGGGTGATGATAACGACCTCTATTTACTGTTACCTTTTTATATTGGATTGATTTTTGTGGACACCACTGCATACAAGCTACGCATTGCTCGCATTTATGTTGCCATTGAGGTTTTCCCTCCTTCATTTTTATATTATTAGCAGGACACACCTTTGAACATATACCACAACCATTGCATTTATCATCTGTCCAAAAATTTTTATCTTTTTCATAAGGCTTAAAAGTAGTGTAAATCACACCACCAACAGCCTTCGTTATGCTTTCGCCTACTCCACTAAAATTAACTATTTCATTATTATTTATACTTCTAACAATTTCAGTGATTTTTTCTTCTTCATTTTTAAAGTCCTTCTTTTGTTTTTCCTCTGAGTAAGGTGCATACATTACTTGATAATTTCCTGGCATCTTCACTTTAAATGCTGCTGAAAGCTTAAGGCCCTTATAAGTTAATAACTTTTCTAATTGGACAATAGAAGCACCCGCTGCTGCTCCAAATGTAACAACTGTAAAAACGTATGCATCTTTTGGAATTTCTACACTTTCAATAAACTCTTTAACTAAAAGTGGCATTCCAAAAGAATATACTGGAAAAACAATCCCAATTTTATTTGATGTACTCTTATTATATCCCATACTATTCTTACAAATTTGTATAAGCTCAGTATCTTTTAATCCAGTGGCAATATCCTTTGCTACCTTTAAAGAATTGCCTGTACCACTAAAATAATAAATTGTTGTTTTCATATAAAAAACACCCCTATACTCAATATTATTTTTCAATAAATAGTTCCATTTGGAACTATTCCATTGTATATAATATTATTGTAAATTATTATTACTGTCAAGTTGTTAGCAAAAAAAAAAACGTATTTAATTTTTTAAATACGTTTTCATTTCAAATACATTTTAAATGTCCTTAAACAGAAATTTTTCCCGTAGCTGCTGCTGCTATCATAACTATGGCCATTATAACCATAGCTACCATGGCCACCTTTTCACTATTAGTGATAGCTTCATTCTTCTCTTTTTTTGCCTTTAAATAGAAACCTATGCCTAACGCATAGATTATGAACGCTAGCCCTAAATAACCAATTCCTACTGCATATATAACATAAATTGAATATACGCTTGCAATTACTGCAATAATTTTTTCCTTGAAATATCCACTTTCTTTATTATATACCTTAAATGCAAACATAGATGATAATAAGTATGGTATTAATATATTAGTTGTACCTATATGAGTCGCAACATAATAAGCCTTTTGCAAAGCTGGTGAAAGCATTGCTAACAGACCTATTTGTGTTGCTATCATTGAAAATAAAAAAGCATTTATAGGTACGTTTTTATCATTAGTTATTTTAAACCACTTAGGCATTAACCCATCCTGTTCTGCTGGAATATACAAAATTTCTGTGGTTATCAAAAGCCAACAAAGCAAAGCACCCATAATAGAAATTAAAATACCACATTTGACTATAGTAGCCCCTGCACTTCCCAATGCAGTTTGTGCGAGTACTGCTGCGAGTGGTGTTTGTGCTGCAATTAAATCCTTAGCTGGTAAAATACCCATCGACAATATAGATATTGATACATAAAGTACTGCTGTTATAATAAGTGATATTATTGTTCCTTTGCCAACTATTATTTGGGATTCCGCTCTTTGAGACAAAACTACTAAGCCTTCAACACCTACGAAGCACCATAAAATTGTTCCCATTGCGCCACTTATCTGTTTACCTAAACTAGCAGTATCACCACTTGATGCTAAAATCGTCTGCCAATTTCCCACATTAAATATGCCTATTTTAAAAGCTGAAAAACCAAATATAATTACTAAAAGTAATGGGATAATTTTAGCGATTGTAACTATTAAATTCAGTATACCAGCTTGCCTAATGCCTCTTTTTATTATAAAATAATATATCCACAAAAGAATTGACGCAAGTACAAATGCTAAAATAGGAGGCATAGAATATCCTTCTCCAATTAAACTATTAATAGTCTTGAAAATCAGAATAAAAAATGCAACATTTCCAAGGAAAGAACTTGTAAAGTAACCCCAAGCTGAGTTAAAACCTATAAAATCACCAAAGCCTTCCTTAGCGTAGGAATAAATTCCACCTTGTAATTCTGGTATTTTATTTGCAAGCAAGTAAAATACCAACCCTAACATTATTACGCCAAAAACTCCAATACCCCATGAAATGAGAACTGCCATGGGATTTGTTGTTGTTATTAGGTCTGTAGGGCTATTAAAAATGCCTGATGCAATCATAGTACCTATGCCTAAAGCGACAAGTAACCCAAGTCCTAATTTTTTATTGTCTTCTGCCATTAAAAAAATCCTCCTTTAATATACTAATACTATTTATTTCACTTTTCTAAATCTCTGACCTCTCCAAAACCCAACTTTGTTCGGCTACATGTCAATAGTCCATATACTAGTTTCTCCGTCTTCACCAAATTCATTCTAGAAATACAACTTCACCTTGAACCCAATCCAAAACTTTAGTAAGAGTTTTAGCTACTTTCAATATAAAAAAAACAATGACACCCTTCTTCTGAAATAATCGTTGTATCTGAACCCAACAAAAATTCAAAGTAAGGCGTCATAATTAGTATTATTATATCATTATTTGTCGAATATATCTAACTAATACTTACTGTATATCTACTTTATATTCCTTCCCACTACTCTTAACTAGAATCTTGACATAGGCCTTACTATCTTCGATTGGAGGCGTATTATAGCTTTGTTGTCCTCCAGCAGCTGAGTATGGAAGGTTTTTATATTCTTTGCCCTCGATAAATATGGAAACCTCCGTGGCAGAAGGTCCTAGATCTGAAACCATGTATAATTCCCCATAAGTGGCAGCTTTTGTGAAGGTTCTTAATCTTATTTTTTCTCCTTCTTCTTGAAAATCTTTATCTATATGAATTATATTACTTAGAGATCTTATATTTTTATTATCCTGAACTTTGAAACTAACCTCTTCTCCATTTGAAAGGTAACAAACAATATACACTGATTCTATAAAGCTTTCACTATTATAAGAATAACCAAAAGCACTATATGAATACATTAATCTTTTACCAAGCCATAATCCCTGTATTGCTATTAAGGGTTTTTCATCCTGTAAGTTTTTCTTCACTTCAATAGCTACTAGCTTATCTTTTCCTTTTACGCCAACATTAAAATCCAATTTATTTAAATCTATTAATACATCATTTATTCTTATTCTAGTGTTACCAGAAGATTTTTCTTCATTGAAATTTATAACATATTTTTTATACTGTCCCTCTACAAATGAAACATTCCATCCATTTCTTGTATTTATCATATAATTGAAACTAAATATCACAATAGCTATTGCTACTATTTTAATCAAAACTAATCTAATTTTATTTTCCCTAAAATCTACTATTAAAACTTTCATGAATTTATATATTAAAAAAATAAATAAAGCTAAGAAAATAAATAAAATAGTAAATTTTAATACTACTGAAAACACTATAGACATAATTTGCCCCCCTCGAATGAGATTATGACTTATGAACTCCAAACACTACCTGCCAATTTCCATAAATATCTTTTTTCTTTTTAATATCATACTGCAATTCATTATCTTTTGTAATTACCGTCATATTTCCTAATTCCATAGCAGTTATTCTAACTGTTAGGCTCCTCACATAAAACTTTAAAGGCTCTACCTCCATTATTGCTTTAATTTCGCCATCCTCATTTACACTTCGAAGAATCATGCCCGAACTTATATTTCGATATTTTATACCTAGTCCATCTTGTATAGTTATAGAATTCATTCCCATATTGGGCATAGCATAGTTTGTTGCAGCATTTTTAGGTACTTTAACTGTAAATAATATTGATGTGCTATCTTTCTTATTTATAATTGCATCTACAGTAAAAGTAATACCTTTCATAGTACTACTTTTTTCTATCATTTCACCCTTGTAATTGCTATACTTTGAAGCAATCTCTGGATCTAATTGCTTATATTTATCAAGAAATGAACCTTCTATTATATACTGGGCTGCTACTGGTATACCCCATATTAATATAAACATCATACAGACAGCTACCGCATACCTTGAAAACTTTTTTGCTGCTCTGCTCTTTATAGAGTCCGCAACCTTTAGTGCCAGTTTCTCTGGCATTTGAATTCCCGCAGATAAGTCTATAAAATCCTTCATATCATCTATGAGCAGTAGCTTTAACTGTTCATATTCCTTCTTGCAGCTAGAGCAATTATTAATATGCTCATTTATTTCTTTAATTTTTTCATTACTTAATTCATCATAAATAAATTCATAAAGTCTATCCTTTACTTCATCACAGAGCATTATTACTCACCTCCATAAATCCCTTTAGCTTTTTAATCCCAAAGTTTAATCTTGACTTTACCGTTCCAATTGGAATATCTAAAATAGTTGATACTTCCTCTAATGTGTAATCTCCAAAATACTTAAGTCTTATTACATCCCTATATTTCTCATCAATTTTATTTAGTAAATTGATTAAATAGATTTTGTTTTCTACTTTTTCATAATCAGATATATTCCTACCTTCACTAATTACGCTTATATCTATGACCTTGGAATCATACTGTTCAAAAATTATTATTTTGTTTCTTCGCAAAATTTCTCTACACCTATTCACTAATATGGTAGTAATCCATGAATTAAATTTATCTTTATTTCTTATCTTATAGATATTTTTATAAGCGGTAACTACAGTATCCTGCAGTGCATCTGAAGCATTGTTTTCATCCTTAAAATAACTAAAAGCTATTTTATATAAAATCTTTAATCGTCCATTTAAAAGCTCTAGAAACTCAGCTTCTTCCATCTTGCCCAAATTAAAAATTTTCTCAAACATTCCACACCTCCTTTCTCTATACTGATACCATAATATTAAATTGTAATGTTATATTAGTTAGATGTTTACAACTAACTAAAAGTTCGATACTTTTAATTAGTTTACTATAATTATAGCTTATTAATTTTACATAACTTACATATCCATAAATTAATTATACAAATTTATACTATAGCTTTGTTCCTCAACTACAATTTATTAATATGTGCATAGTATATCTTAAACAAAAAAAGGGCAACAATGATTGTCGCCCTCCACTTGTGATACTTAGAAAGAAAAGTAGTTTATTTATTAGTTCTATTATATTTATCGATTGCAGAATTTGATATCTTTGCTGCCTTATCTAATGCTTGCTGTGGCGACTGTTGCCCACCTAGCATAGCTTCAATGTTTGTTTCAACTGCAGCTCTAGATTCTGGGAATACACCTAGCAGTGCACCTCTAGAATCAGGAGTCGAAGCATGTAATTGGTCTATAGCTGTTTGAAATTGTGGATACTTAGCTAAATTATCTTTAACTGCTTTAAGCTCATAAGCTTTTTTATTTACAGGAAAATATCCAGTATTAGCATTCCAATAAGCTTGCTCTTCTGGAGAAACCATGAACTTTAGAAATTTCCAAGCAGCCTGTTGTTTTATTGTATCTTTATTGTCCATTATCCAAAGAGAAGCACCACCAATTGAAACACCCCCCTTATCAGAATCACTAACTTTAGGTAAAAATCCTGTTCCCACTTCAAACTTACCATTTACGCCAGCTAAAACTGCACTAAGGGATGCTGTTGAATCTAAGTACATTGCTGTGTTTCCAGCCATAAATGCATTTTGAGTGTCTGCAGTCTTCCTTCCAAAGTTTCCTACGCTACCTGAATCAACTAGCTTTTTCCATTCATTTAGTAAAGTTAGTCCACCACCGTTCTTATTGTACTCAACTGTGGTTGCATCTCCAGTTCTTCCATTGCCATTATTGGCATAACTTTGCCCCTGTTTAATCATAAATTGTTCAAATAACCAGGCATAAATAGGCATTGAATATCCATATTGAGTAACTTTACCCGAAGCATCTTTTTTTAAAAGTTTCTTAGACATACTCTCAACTTCTGTTAGTGATTTAGGTGGAGTACTTGGATCTAAGCCTGCTTGTTTAAAAGCCGTTTTATTGTAATAAAGTATTGGTGTTGAAGAGTTGAACGGCATAGAGTTTAATTTCTTATCAACAGTATAATAAGCAAGCAAGTTTGGCTCTAAGCTGGATATATCATATTTTTCATTATCAATAAAATTTTGAACTGGAACTACAGCCTTGCTATCAATCATGAATTTAGTTCCTATATCATAACATTGCATAACATCTGGACCGGAATTGCTTACTTGCGAACTTTTCAACTTATTAAGTGCAGCATCATAATCACCTTGAAATTGAGCTGTAACAATGATGTCCTTTTGAGATGCATTAAAATCTTTTACTAATTTATTAAGTGCAACCCCTAAATTCCCCCCCATACCATGCCAAAATGTTATTGTAACAGGTTTTCCATCAACCTTTGTAGCTTTATTCGCATCTCCTTGTTTAGTCGCACTGCCACAACCACTTAACATTGAAACTGTCACCACTACCGCCAATATTTTTGAAATTAATCTTTTTTTCATTAGTAAATCCTCCTTAAAATATATATAGTTTCTTATCCTTTAACTGATCCTGACGTCATTCCGTCAATTAGCTGTTTTTGCCCCATTATAAATATAAATATAGAGGGGATTATAATTATTATAATTCCTGCAAGCATCATACCAAATGATTGTGTTTCTGCAGATTGAAGCATACTCATACCAATTTGTACCGTTCTCATTTCTGGCTTACTCGTGATAAGTAAAGGCCACATATACTGATTCCAAGTTGTTAAGAACATATAAATTCCGAGAGAACCTATAATAGGTCTAGAAATAGGCATAAGAATTCGAGTTAGAAACTGGAAACCAGTACATCCATCTATAATCGAGGCTTCTCTCAATTCTTTAGGCACTGTTAGAAAAAATTGTCTCATCATAAAAATTCCCATAGCTGAGGTTAAATATGGTAATACAAGTCCGGTATAGGTATCTAACAAATTTAAAGAACCTATAGTTAAATAGTTTGAAATAATAATTGCCTCTCCAGGTATCATAATCGTAGCTATTATCACCATGAATAAGAATTTTTTTCCCTTGAATTCATAAAATGAAAAAGCATAAGCGCTAAGGCTAGAGGTGAAAATTTGCCCAACAGTTACAGCAATTGATACTACAAGACTATTAAAGATAAATCTAAATATAGGTACTGTATCAATTACAGCTTTATAGTTACCAAAATAAAAACTCTTGGGTAATAGCTTTGGTGGCATAGTAAAAATTTGATCCGAGGTCATAAATGTCACTGACAGTGCATATAAAATCGGTGAAATTATCAAAATTCCAACCACAAGATTGGAAATAAGCAAAATTAGATTACTTTTTTTATTTTCCATTATGAATAATGCACTCCCTTCTTCTCATATCTAAATTGAAACATTGCCATAATAAACATAACAATAAATAAAATAATTGACTGTGCAGAAGCAGTATCAAACCTACCATTAAAAAATGCTTCTCTGTAAATGGAAAATACCAGTACATTGGTAGAATTTCCAGGTCCACCATTTGTCAATATATTCACTTGTCCAAAGGATTGAAACGCATTCATAATATCCATAAAAACCATAAAAAATAATGTAGGTGATATCATGGGAATGATAATACTAAATAGTTTTTTAAAGTAACTTGCTCCATCAATAGAGGAGCTTTCAAGTATTTCTTCTGGAATATTTTTTAAACCTGCAAAAATAAATATAAAGTTAACTCCAAGATTCATCCAAATGGTTACAAACGATACTGATAATAAAGCCCATTGTGGATCTAGTAACCACCCAATATTAGTTTTTAAAATAGTATTTAGCATTCCTATACTTGGATGAAAAATCATTCCCCAAATAATTGATGCAGATGCTGAGGATACGGCTATTGGCACAGCAAACATAACTTTTGAAATACTAAGCCCTTTTACTTTATTATTCGCAAGTAGTGCTAATAATAGGCCTATTACTATAGATGGTATAGTTGTAAATACAACAAATTTCATTGTAACAATTAAGCTATTTATAAAATCTGGTGAGGTTAATATTTCAACATAATTTTGCAATCCAATAAATTCTTGAAAATTTCCATGAGCATTTGTTAATCCTAAACTCATATATAATGTTTTAAAAAATGGATAATAAACAAACAGGCTAAATAATAATAAACTAGGAAATAAAAATATGTATGGTTCTAATTTTGTTTTTAGATTTGTCTTAGATTTCTTTAGTTGTAGTTTGGTTATCTTTTGTTTTGCTAAAATAATTTCATCCATTATGTCCCTCCTTACAAGTTTTTTAAAACACAAAACTTTCCTACACCTATTATTTTACTTAACTAATGTTAAGTAAAATAATAGCTCTTGTTAACATTCAGTTAAATAGGTTAGTTTTTTTCAATTCTTTATGTGAAATTAAATAGCAAAGTCCTATTGTTCATTTTATTCAAATGAACAATAGGACTTTGTATAAAGTTAAATAAATATTTATTTTTGAGCTTCCATTAATATTACCTTTAATTTATCTGGGTAATTAGTAATTAGACCATCAACTCCAGATGCAATCAGACTTTTCATATTAGCTTCATCATTTACAGTAAAGGGGTTTACTAATAGCCCTTCTTCTTTTGCATTATCAATAATTTCTTTATTAATTGAATAAAAGTATGGATGCAATGCATCTGCTCCAGTTTGTTTGCAATATATTTCAGGTTGGTATAGGCCGGCCATGTATAAAAGTCCTGTTTTTATTCTACTGGAAATTTCTTTACAATGCACCATTGAATAATGATTAAAACTAGATAATATTACTTTGTCCTCATATTTATATTTATAAAGCATTTCTATGAGTTTTTCCTCAATGCCATGGTATATAATTTCACCATTTTTCAACTCTAAATTTAATAGAATATTATTTTCTTTGGCCAAAATAATTAGTTCTTTCGCTGTTGGTATTTTTTCACTTTTATAGTTTTCACTAAACCAAGAGCCGGCATCCAGATTATTCAAATCAGCATAGGTAAAATCTTTTACTAAGCCTAATCCATTAGTGGTTCTGTTTACGTACTCATCATGAATGAGAACAAGGACTCCATCAGAAGTCATTTGAACGTCAGTTTCGATTCCAGTTGCTCCAAGTTCTATTGCCTTTTCAAATGAAATCATTGTATTCTCAGGGAAATAGCCACTCGCACCTCTATGCGCATAATTAATTATCACACAAATCCCTCCCATCATATTTTTATTTAGTAGGAATATTGTATCATAAAAAGATTTTTATTAAGTAAAGATTGGGTTAAGATCTGTGTGGAGTTTATCACGCCTTATTGTATAGTTCTTTATATTATATATTAATCAATACTTGAGTCTTTTCTATTATCTACTAATCTTTCCTTTATAAGTTTTACATAATCATCAATAAATTTATGTTGGACTTTTCTAACATCAAATTTAAATATTTTAAAGGCAAACTGCACAAAATAGCCTCCACCAATTACCATAATTAAAGTTCCAAAGCCTACAGTTCCTCCTAAAAAATAACCAACAACTAATACTGTAAACTCAATGCAATTTCTAACAAATCTAACAGATTTCCCAGTCCTTTTGGTTAATGATACCATTAAGCCATCTCTGGGGCCAGAGCCTAATCCTGCACTAATATAAAAATAACTAGCAATCCCTATAATAAACATTCCAAGGAACATCATTATTACTTTTAATATTATATTATTAAAAATAGGCACTAGATGATTAAGCATCAATAGGTCCATAAAGATACCTATAAACAACATATTGAATATGGTACCCAGTCCAACTTTCTCCCCAAGTACCCAATCTAATATTACAATCATGAGTCCAACTATAATACTTGCTTGTCCCATTGTAATACCTGTGAGCTTTGATACTCCTTGATGAAAAACATCCCAAGGGGACAATCCTAGATTTGCATTAATAGTGAAAACTATACCTACTGCATATAGAAAAAGACCTATAAATAGTCTTACTAAAGCTAATAATGATCTTTTCATTTGTGAAACCCCCTATTAAAATATAAAGACAATATAATTATAAGACAATTATATATATTAGCAAAGAAAAAAGAATGAAATATATTCCTATATTCCATTCTTTATAATAATGAATAGCTTTAAAATACTATTTTACTTATTCCTAAACTTTTTAGAATACCCGTGGAAATTGCCTGAGCTAATTTTGTTTGGTAAGCAGCTGTAACTAATAGTTTTTCTTCTGTTGCATTAGAAACGAAGGACGTTTCTACCAATATAGCTGTAGCACCTGAATATTTAATAACATAAAAACCTGCAGTTTTAATTTTTCTATCAAATCTTCCAGTAGCTTTAATTAGTTCAGTCTGGACCGCTTGAGCCAGCTTTTGTCCAGCTGAATTCCCACTAACATAGAAAGTCTCGATGCCACTTACTGTTGGAACTGAAAAGCTATTGGCATGAATACTTACAAAATAATCTGGTTTAGTATTAATTGAAACATCACATTTTGCTTGAAGACTTTGGGTTTTATCAATTGTCCTTGTGTATACTACGTCAACGCCATTTTTAGCTAGTATATTTCCAGTTTTCAAAGTAATTGCTAGTACTACAGTTTTTTCTTTAGTACCCATTGCTCCTACTGCTCCTGAATCCGCTCCTCCATGACCTGCGTCTAAAACCACTTTATACTTTTTTTTAATTGGCTGTATAACATTAATTATAATATTAACTTTATTGTCATAATTTTTTATAACACCTTCATAGGTATAAGTACCTACTTTAGTTAGTGAAACTAAAGCTTGAGGCCATTCTACTGCAATACTTTTTTCTGCATTATTACTCATAGTAGCCTGCATCGTCTTAGGGAAGGTATATACTCCACCAACTTCTAAATTAACAGTTATATCTTTCACTGAAGATATTTCAAAAATAGAATCATAATAAGTATCTGTATTTGCAAATCCTGCATATTTCATTAGCCCATTAGCTATAGCCTTTGCAGCATTGTTTTGATATTTGTCACTACTTAATAATATCTCTTCATTTGGATTGCTTATGAACCCTAATTCCATCATTACAGTAGGACAGCTTGTCCTCTTTAATACCTCAAAATTTTCTGTTTCCGTTGCTACTTTTATTCCCCTGTCATATGCCTCTGTTGCTTTTATTAGTTCATCTTGTATTGAACTAGCTAGCAATTTATTATTACCATCAGCAGCTAAGTAATATGTTTCAATACCATTCGCTTGGGTATTTGAAGAATTATTAGTGTTTATACTTAAAAACAAATCAGCCTTAGCGTTCTTTGCTATTGCAGCTTTTGCATCTGCCTCATTACTCTCAGTCCAGGATACTGAATCAGTGTTTCTAGTGTATACCACATTGAATCCTCTTGCTTTTAGTATATCCCCTAGTTTTAAGGCTGTACTTAAATTTACATCCTTAGCCTTAGTACCATTTATACCAGTGATTCCTTTATAGTACTGAGCTGGATCTATACATACCGTAAAACCGCTTGGTTTTGCAGGTGCACTTTCAGTATTAAAAGCCATCCTAACTTCTTTAGGAAGAGGTTTGCCATCTGTCGATTTGACATTTTCCGTTACTATCAGCGTATAAGCCTTATTTGATTCATAATCTGCTACAGGACTTACTACTACACTTTTATTGTTATTAGCTAAACTAACATGGATGTCTACGTAATTATTATTTTCCCCAACCACCTTAATGTTTGTTGTATTCACAGTAGTAGAACTCAAAGCTTTATTAAAGCTCACCGTCCATGGTTTACTAACCACTACACCTTTTCTAGACCCCAAATCTGTATACGTACTAGCCTTAACTACTATTTGCATAGGTATACATAATGCAAAAGTTAAAATTGTAAAAATAAATGCTTTAAAGATATTTTTCATATAGCCCTCCTAACCCCCCATAGTTTTCATATTTAATTAATTATACTATTATTTGTATAATTTTAAATATGATTGTAAATTGTGGTATTATTTATGAGTTAAGTATACTACACTTTTCTTCTCTTCTCTACAATTTATAAATATTTTTAATATTTATTTTAATAAATTTAAAAGATACATTAAAATATGATATCAGGTTATAAACTTTGATATCAAGCTAAGTTGCTAAGAATATTAACAAGCGATAATTTTAACAAATTTAAGAAAACTAAAATAAAAGAGCTAAAGCTTAGGGGCTTTAACTCTTTTATGAATTACTCTATAATTTTAGTCTGATGAAATATGTAGCTATAACAAAAGCACCTAAAACGAATCTATATATTGCAAATATCCCAAATCCCTTAGTTTTTAAATAATTGAGCAAGAATTTGATACTCAAAAATCCTACAATTGCTGCTGTTAATACGGCTACAATAAATGAAGTTTTATCTATGGTAACAGTTCCCATTTTTGTTGCATGGTATAATGCATCTCCAAGTATTATTGGAGTGGATAGTAAAAAAGTAAACTTAGCTATAGATTCTCTTTCTATTCCTAAATAACGACCTGCAGACATAGTAATACCTGATCGTGATACACCTGGTATTATTGCAAATACTTGAGAAATACCAACAATAAGACTTCTTTTAAACCCAATATCTTCTATTTTAATTTTATCATTACCAATTTTATCGGCATAATATAATATTATACCCATTATAATTAGCATAATTCCAATAAGAGCAGGGTTTCTAAAGGCTTCCATATACTTATCTAATAAAACTCCTAATAACCCGCCTGGAATTGAAGCTAAAACAAGCAACCAAAATAATTTCCCATTTTTTGATTTAGGCTCCCTAATCCCATCCTTAATTAGATTGACCCAATCTTTCCAAAAAAACAAAATTACTGCTGCTGCAGTTCCCAGATGTAATGCTACATCAAAAGCAACACCTGGATCATTCCATCCAAAAATCCATGGAATTAATACTAAATGAGCAGTACTTGATATTGGAAGGAATTCTCCAATTCCCTGAACTATTCCGTAAATAATAGCTTGTATAATGTTCATGTAAGGTCACCTCAACTTTAATTTATTGTGTAATCTGTTTTAATTTTTCAATCTGTTCTGTTCACACTATATTTTTATAAAAACGACGAACTTTTGATGAAATTATCTATTCTCTATACTAAGGATATCTTCATCATTTCCTCTTATTTTTCTCTTTTCTTTGATAAAGACAATAACTCCAGGTAGCAATGAAATAATTATTATTGCTATTAGCACATAAGAAAAGTGATTTTTTACAAAAGATAAATTACCAAAGAAGTAACCCCCGCCTAAAAATAAACTTACCCATAGTCCCCCACCAATCATATTATAAGGTATAAATTTAGAGTAATTCATTTCTCCAATACCCGCTACAAAAGGTGCGAAGGTTCTAATTATAGGAATAAATCTTGCTATTACTATTGTCATTGAACCATGTTTTTCGTAGAACTTCTGAGCCTTTATTAAATACTCTTTATTAATAAACCTTACCTCTTCTTTCGCAAGTATTTTTTTCCCAATCTTTTTACCAATAAAATAATTAGCAGTATCCCCAAGAATTGCTGCAAGATATGCAACTATTAAAAGCGTAAATAAATTCATAGATCCAATTGCTGCTAGTGCTCCTGCTGCAAATAACATTGAGTCTCCTGGCAAAAGTGGCATAACAACCAATCCTGTTTCGATGAAGATAATTATAAAAAGAATTACATATGTTAATATTCCATACTGCTGTATTATTAAAGCTAAATACTTATCAATATGCATTATTCCACTTATAAAGTTAATTAAAATACCCATGATTTTTCCCCTTTCGTTATAGGTTGCTTCCATAACTCTTCCACATTTCATAGTATATATTTGTAACATTAAGATTAGATTAAAAGTGTCTTAGATTTAGTTTAAGAATTATGATAGCTTAAAATAAAAAACATCTAGATAACAGATAAATCTGAAATCTAGATGTTTAATAGTATAATTATTTTTGTTCCACTACCTTCCTGGCTTTCTACATTTATAGTTCCCTTATGCACCTCTACAATCCATTTAGCAATAGATAATCCAAGTCCTGTGCCACCCTTTTCTTTAGATCTGGATTTATCTACAATATAAAATCTTTCAAATATATTTTGAATTTCATCCTTTGGTATTCCTACGCCACTGTCACTAACAGTAATTTTTACAGTTTTATTCACAATTTCTGAACTTATATCAATTTTTCCTTGTTTTGGTGTGAATTTAATACTATTTTCAATGAATATTCTAAGCATCTGCTTTATCATTTTATAATCTGCAGATATACTTACAGAATCATTTTTGTCACTGGATATTATATGACTCTGATCTATAAGATTACTTTCTCTCACCACTTCAGAAATAAGCTCATTAAGGCAAAATTCACTTTTTTCTATTTTTTGATTCCCGCTGTCTCCTTTGGCAAGAAACAGTAATTTTTCAACTAAATCTTCCATATTACTAGATTCGAGCACTATAGCATGTATAGACTTTTCTAAGGCTTCTCTGTCGTCTTTACCCCATCTATCAAGTAGGTTTGCATATCCTTGGATAACTGCAATAGGAGTTCTAAGTTCATGAGAAGCATCGGATACAAACTGAGTTTGCCTGTCAAAAGCTCCTTGAAGTCTATCTATCATTTTGTTAAAAGTATTACCTAGCCTTTTAAGTTCATCATCTGGACCAGTGACTTCAATTCTTTCTTTTAGATTATTAATGCTAATATTATCTGCAGCTTTAGTTATATAATCAATAGGCACCAACATTTTTTTGCTTATACTATATCCTAATATAATTGAAGCAATAATGCCTATAAAATCAGCTATTGCCATAAGTGCAAATAGAATTTTCATAAAGTCATATTCATTATCCATATCCTTCACTATTTGAATATATAATAAGCCATATCCTTTTGTTTCAATTCTTAAATTTTTATATACAAGGCGTCTATCATGTTCTTTTGAATTTTTTATTTTATCAAAGGGTTCTTCAATTTTAATATTATAATTAAATTCCTTTGATTTATTTAATACCTCCCCATCTTGCTTAAGTACTTTTATAGATACATTTTGTTTAGAAGGTACATCTGAAATCAATTCACTACCTAATAAAGCCACCTGTTTATTTTGTGACATAGCCTTGTTTAAAACCATAACTCTAACATCTTCTATTTGTTTGTTTGCCTGACTATACAAATAATATTTTATTCCATATAAAATTGAGGCATTTAAAATAAGTAATACTAATGAAAACATTACTGCATAAACCATAGTTAGTTTGACAGAAACTTTTGCACTTTTAATAATTTTAAAATTCATAATCATTCACCTTTAACAACATATCCTACCCCTCTTACAGTCGTTATAAGTTTGTCTTCAAATCCATCATCAATTTTGCTTCGTAAATACCTTATAAACACATCTACTACATTGGTATCCCCCATGTAGTCATAACCCCATACCTTCTCAATTAATTGCGCCCTTGTAAGCACAACATCTTTATTTATTAACAGCATTTCTAAAAGGTCATACTCTTTTTTTGTAAGTTCAATTTCCTTGCCATTTCGCTTAACATTATGAGCCTTATTATCTAGGACAATATCTTTTACTTTGATTTCATCTCTGTTATTACTTATGGATTTATTCCTTTGATACACTCTGATCCTTGCTAATAGTTCTTCTATTGCAAATGGCTTTGTGAGATAATCATTTGCACCTACATCTAATCCTAAAACCTTGTCGGATATGTCACTTTTTGCCGTAAGCATAATAATAGGTACCAATGACGTTTGTCTTATCCTTCTGCAAACCTCAATTCCATTAAGTCCCGGTATCATAATATCAAGGAGTATTAAATCATACTGATTTTCCTCTGCTTTATTTAGGCCGTCACGTCCATCGTATGCCAAATCAACTTTATATCCTTCATGATTTAATTCCATTTCAACAAACATTGACATTAGCTTTTCATCTTCCACTAAAAGAATTTTAAAATCTTTCAAATTAACACCTTCTTTTTATAGTAAAATAGTGAGCTAGTAGCCCACTATATAATACTAATATACACTATTTTTATTACAATTAACAGTTTATTTTATCACTAAAACAGTAGACACGATATATAGGTCAGTTACAGATCCAAATATTAAAAAAACATATATTATCATATTTTTCTACAATTTACCTGCCACTAAAAATATAACCAAAGATACAGTTATAGAGCTAATTATTGTAGAAAAGAATACAGCCTGAGAAGCAAAATCCGGGTCACTATCATATTGAATGGCAAGTAATACTGAACTGACAGCAGTGGGAGCAGCTGATGATATCACAGCTATCTCTGCTGCCATGCCCTTGAGTCCTAATATTAATACCAAGGCATAAGCTAAAATGGGACTAATAATTAGCCTTACAAAATTCGAAAAATATACTTTAGGCATTTTAAAGGAGCACCTTGTTTCTGCGAGCTGCGCTCCAAGTGAAATTAAAGCTACAGGAACCATTGCGCTTCCAAGTGAATTCATGGCGACTATTACAGGCTCAGCTACTTTTATTCCCATACCGCGTAATGCCAAAGCTATTATTATACAATATATCATAGGTGCTTTAAGCACTTCCAAAATACCTTGCTTAACATTCTTTTTACCTGAACTAACACTATATATACCTACTGTATTTGTTACAATACTCTGAACTGTCATAATAATAATTTGAACAGAAGTAGCAATTGGATTATTATATAAAATCTGAACAAGAGGAAGGCAGAAATTGCCACTATTATAAAGGCAGATAGAATTGGTAAAAGAGCTTGAGGTGATTTTATTGTATTTAAAAAATTTGCATAATACAACACTTAAAATATAAAGTAAAACAAAAATTATAATACTATGGATTATAATTTTAATAGCTATAGTTCTGTCAATTTTAGTATTATACATACTTACAAATAGAAGTGCGGGTATTATTATATAAAACTGTATAACAGCAAGAGCCTTATTGTTGAAATTTGTAAATTTCTTAACTACATACCCTAAAATAATTTGTATAAATATTGGTAATATAATATTTATTAATATGAATATAAAATAATTCATTTAAATCCTGCCCCCCATAAAACTACATACTATTTTTATTGACAAATAAACCTTATTATAATGAAATTATGTTGGCTTGTCTATATTTTCTGTAATCAAAGGGATATACTAGTAACTTTTTATAAAAAAATAGAAGCTAATGCACCTAAGCACTAGCTTCTATTTTATGGGTTATTTTGTCTTTATAAGTCCAGTTCTTTCATTAAACTGTTCAATAAGTTTGTCCAGTTCTGGTGCCATTTGATGTAATTTACCCCAATAATTATCATAGTCATACCATTGTGCATTTAACTCATCTAAATCGTACTTTTGTTGTTCAATCCAAGTGTAGTACTTAAGGTTATGAATTCGTTTTTTACTTTGGTAAGTTAACTCTTCCATACTATCAATTCTAACACCTAAAACACTTCTGTTATGGTCTATTGCTGCATCAACTTCTGAATAATCTCTGCCTCTTTCTGCTTTCATCTCTGCCAGTCTTGATCCATACATTTCTGCTGAATCTGTAAGTACAGTCATTACAATATCATTCTCTGTTAACTCATAGTATTTAGCAAATTTAATACAAGTTAGAATATTTGCGGCACCAGATATACCAACATTTGAAAGATTTTCAATTAAATCTTCTGATATGCCTTGCTCTTTCAAATATGCCTTGCCAGCTGGTTCATTAAATAATTTAAACATAGCTAGTGCATCATTATCATCAATAGCAACAACCATATCTGTATTGCGAACATTATGAATCCAAGGAATATGTTTGTCACCAATACCTTCAATTCTATGATCTCCAAAGCCATTATTTAATAGTGTTGGACATTGAAGCGCTTCACCAACTGCAATTTTAGCATTTGGGTGTTGATCTTTTATAAAGTCTGCACTTCCAAGTGTGCCTGCAGAACCTGAAGTTAAACATACACCTGCAAATTTCCCTTTCGGACCGGCTTCCGCTTTAAAAACATCGTTCATTGCATTACCAGTTACTTCATAATGCCATAAATGATTACCTAGTTCACCAAACTGGTTAAATATAACAACATTATCTCTAGTTTCTCTTAGTTCCCATGTTTTATCATAAATTTCTTTTACATTACTTTCACAACCAGGAGTTGCAATAACTTCTCCGGCTACTTTTGAAAGCCAGTCAAAACGCTCTTTGCTCATATTCTCAGGTAATATAGCAACAGCTTTGCATCCAAGTAATGCAGAGTTGTATGCTCCGCCACGACAATAATTACCTGTTGATGGCCAAACTGCTTCATGAAAAGTAGGATCAAATTGTCCAGTAACTAAACGTGGAACTAGGCAAGCAAAACTTGCTCCAACCTTATGACATCCAACTGGAAAATACTTTCCAACCATAGCGAAAATTCTTGCTTTAACACCTGATATTTCAGATGGAATTTCTATATAGTTTGGTAGATCATTATATAATCCGCCTTCTTTTACAGGTTGATTTTTCCAAGAAATTCTGAACAAATTAACTGGATCAATATCCCATAAACCAGTAGTTTTTAATTTTTCTTTAATTTCTGCAGGTATCTTGTTTGGGTCCTTCATCTGAGCTAAAGTTGGGATAATAACATTTCTTTCTTTAGCACTTTCTACAGTTTTTTTAAGTTGTTCCTCATTGATTGTTAAGTCTATTAATTTATGCACTTAAAACCCTCCTCAATTTATATATAATATTATTTGTTTTCTTCGAAATATTTTATAAGTAAATCTAGCTCTGGCTTAATTTTTACTGGCTTTGTAACAGCCATTTGAGCAGATTTTACATCCTTTAAGCCACTACCTGAAACAATAAATGCTACACTCTCATCTTTACCTATAGCTCCCTGACTTGCTAGTTTCATAAGTCCTGCAAAGGCTGTTACACCTGCAGGTTCGCCAAATACTCCTGTATGTCTTGCGAGAACTGTCATGGCATTCAATATTTCTTTATCACTTACATCTACTGCAATTCCCTTACTTTCATTTAAGGCATTAAGTGCCTTATACCCATTTCTTGGTATTCCCACGGAAATACTATCTGCTATTGTTACTGGAGCTATATAGTCAAATTCAAATTTATTGTTTGTGTAAGCTCTATTTACGGGATTTGATCCCTCAGCTTGTACTGATACCATTACCGGTAGCTTATCAATTAATCCTAGTTCATAGAATTCCTTAAAACCCTTCCAAACTCCAGCAATAGAGCAACCATCCCCAACAGACATAATTACCTTATCAGGAACTTTAAAATCTAGCTGCTCACATATTTCAAAAGCTGCAGTTTTCTTACCTTCAACTAAATATGGATTAATAGCGCAACTTCTGTTATACCATCCAAAATGATCTACGGCCTCTAGGCAAAAGTCAAAGGCTGTGTCATAATCTCCATCTACTAGGATTACCTTGCTTCCAAATACTAAAAGTTGTGCAAGCTTTCCTTCTGGAATTGCCTCAGGAACAAAAATATAATTTTCAATTCCCATGCATGCTGCAAATCCAGATACTGAAGATGCTGCATTTCCTGTGGAGGCCGCACATATTACATCTTTTTTAAGTTCTATAGCTTTTGCAATACCTACTGCTGAAGCTCTGTCCTTAAAGGAGGCAGTAGGATTCCTTCCTTCATCTTTTACATAAACATTTTTTATATTTAGAAGTTTTTCAAGTCTACTAGATTTATATAGTGGCGACATTCCTATTTGAAGCGGTGCCGCTCCTGTTAATCCCTCTAAAGGAAGGATTGGAAGGTATCTCCATATATTAGGGTCCTTATTTTCCTTTAAATATTCTTTAGTTAGTTCCTTCTTAATCAAATCCATATTATAAATAACATCAAGAGTGCCGGAAGTGCCACAGTGGGGACAATTATACATAACTTCTTCGCGTGCTACTGCTCCACATTTGGAACATTTCAAATGTTTGATTTTTTTCATGTTTTCGCCTCTATTTTCTTTAGATTTTTTACAATTTATCATGTATCTATCAACTAGTTCCTTTGTTAAAAGCGGCTCCAAACATCACTTGCTAGCTCTCGACTTTTTGCCATAAGCTTTTCTTCGTCAATGCTTACAAGCTTTCTATCTTCCATAACTACTTTACCATTTATAATGGTTGTATCTACAAAACGTCCATTAATACCAAATAACAAATGACTATTAATATTATTTTCATTTATTGGTGTTGGGGGATTATAGTCCACAATGATAATATCTGCCAGTGCTCCCTCTTTTAAAATACCAACAGGGTTTGAAATAAATCTCTCAGTAATTTCCCTGTTATTTTGGAACAACATTTCAGGAATTTCTCCCCAAGCTACAGTAGAATCACCTTTCACATGTTTGTGAATAATATTTCCAACCTTGTAAGATTCCATCATGTCACTAGTATATCCATCTGTGCCAAGGCCAAGAAGAATACCTTTTTTGTGCATTTCAAGTATTGGAGAGGCTCCCACAGCATTTCCCATATTAGATTCAGGGTTATGAACAACTATTGCATCTTTATCTTTAATCATATCCATTTCTTTATCTGATATGTGAATACAATGCACTGCTATGGTTTTAGGAGATAGAACGCCTGCCTTATTCCATCTCTCCACAATTCCCATGCCATACTTCGCTTTAGAGTCTTCTACATCTTCAATACCTTCCGCTGTATGAACATGAAAACCGGCATCTAACCCCGAAATAGAATCCATACATTTTCCCAAGGTCGAATCCGAAATTGTCATAGAAGCATGAAGTCCAAACATCCCTTTAAGCATATCATCATTCTTTTTATTGCAATGTTTTATAAAATCTACATTTTCAGCAATTCCTTCAAGAGCAATTTTTTCACCATCTCGATCTGAGGTTTCGTAACACAAGTTACTACGAATTCCTATGGACTCTGCAGCCTCTGCAATTTTAAACAAACTTCCTGTAATTGCAAAGGGACTGGCATGGTGATCAAAAACAGTTGTTACACCATTTTTTACTCCATCAATCATCGGCCCTATTGCACTGTAATAAATATCCTCTAGGGTTAAGGTTTTATCAAGTCTCCACCATAAGCCTTTTAGAATATCAGAAAATTTTGTAGCAGAGGGGCTATCATTGGCCATGCCCCTAGCAAAGGTACTATAATAGTGCATATGAGTATTAATAAATCCTGGCATAATAAGTCGTCCTTTTGCATCCATAAACATTGCCCTACTGTATTTTGCTTTAAGGTCTTTAGTTAAACCAATTTCAAGGATTTTATTGCCTTCTACAGCAATGCAACCATTATCAATAATAGGTTTTGCGTCATCTCTTGTGATAACTTTACCGTTTCCAATCAATAACATTCATTTTCCTCCAGTCAAAGTTTAGATTTTAAAACTACAACATATAACTATAACTATTTATAACACTAACAATCATACTTTCCATTTCTTTTGATATAACATTTTCTTGTCCTAAAGTATAGTCTACAACATTGCCCTCTTCGGTTCTAACCTTGCAAATATTGCTTTTCTTATTTTTTACCAGAAATCCCTTATTAGTGCTATCTACAAAATCTTTTTCACTCCAGAAAACAGTTATTTTATCCTTGTAGGGATTGCCATCATGTGGACAGAAAATACCACAGTTACCACATTCATTGCACATGCCATCTAAATGAATAATTTGATGAGTAGAATTGAAACCCTTCTCTACACTAATTACAACATTTGCTCTATTAGGACAAACATCCACGCATAATTCACAAATCTTATCACAAGCTAGGCACCTTTCTCCCTCATTCTCATTAAGAATTGGGTCCTTTAGGATGCCTTTTTTACTATATAGAACACTTTCCTCCCTATCAACAATAACCTTTTTATCAAAATCCACACTTAAACCTAGCTTTGATAGAATATCTTTAGAAATCACTTTTCCATCTGCCATAGCTTTAACTATGGTAGCTGGTCCTCTTTTAACATCACCTGCAACATAAACATTAGAGATGTTTGTTTCAAGGGTTTTACTTACCTTTGGGAAACCCTTAGAATCAATTTCAATTCCTACTTTTTTCATTAATTCACTATCAACCTGTTCTCCTACAGCTACTATAACTGAATCTGCATCTAGCGTTATTGTTTTACCAGTAGAAACGGGACTTCTACGACCTGATGCATCCCTATCCCCTAAAACCATTTCAGCGCAAATAAGTTTACCCTCAGTAATTGCACTTGGTGCAAGAAGCTCTTTGAAAATAATTCCATCAGATAGTGCAGCGTGAATTTCCTCACCATCCGCCGGCATATATTGTTTTGTTCTTCTATAAACAATTGAAACAGTTTCAACTCCTATAGTTCTTTTAGCTGCGCGAGCTGTATCCATTGCAATATCTCCCCCGCCTATAACACATACATGTTTTCCAAGGGATACATTGCCTTTCTTTTCTTTAAAGTATCCAAGAAAAGAAATAGCATTTAGAGTTTTACTTTCCCCCTTGGCAAGCTTTAACTCACCTGGTTTTTCTGCTCCTATGGCAATTACTACATAATCATATTGTTTTTTAAGCTCCTCAATATTGAAATTCTCAGATACACCTAATTCAAATTTTACGCCATGACTTTTAACCATTTCAAAGTCCTTATCAATCATCTCAGATGGAATTCTAAATTCTGGAATAACATGCTTAACAATTCCATAGGCTTCATGCTTTTTATCTTTTACAGTTACCTCTACTCCATTTCTTCTAAGGTATAGTGCTACTGAAAGCCCTGCAGGACCTGCTCCTATAATTACAACTTTTTTACCACTTTTTATTTCTGCTGGAATAATAGCTGCTATATATTTATCTTGTGCATTAATAACTGCAATTTTTTTCATATCCCTTATCAAAATGGATTCATCATAATCAAGCCTTGTGCATTTATACTGGCACTGGTGATCGCATATAGTTCCTGTAATGGCAGGAGATGCATTATCTTTTGCAATTATAGAAAAAGCCTCATCATATTTCTTTTCCTTAACTAGAGCCACATATTCTGGAATCTGTTGGTTAATAGGACATCCAATACTGCAAGGTGCTACGGCACAATCATAAAGTGAAAGCTTCGATAAAAGTTTTCTGCTGCCTACAGTACGTAGCTCTTTTTTATGATGCTTGTCCCTAATAGCGACCTTAGCAAGGTTTTCTAATAGTTCTATATCAATTTTAGAGAGATCACTTTTAAGCTGGTTCTCTACCTTTTGGGCCATTTGAGTTATTCGTGCGTAACCACCTGGTTTTAAAATTGTAGTTGCAATTGTAATTGGCTGAATACCAGTAGCTAAAATCTTTTCAACATTAAATGCATCGGCACCCCCTGAATAAGAAATTAGAAGGTCTCCATCAAATTCTCTAGCAAGTTTGCTTGCTAGTGTAATTGAAAGAGGATAAAGTGAACGACCTGACATGTACATTTCTTCCCCTGGCAATTCATTGTTTTCAATTTTAGAAGGTAGTGTATTGGTTAATTTTACTCCCACTTCTAAATTAAGTCCCTTTGCTAAGATTTTCAGACGTTTTAACATAGCTATTCCATCACCGAACTGTAAATCATTCACGAAATGGTGTGCATTGATATGTATATATTCATAGCCCATCTCATCTAAAGTACCCCTGACAAACTTTTCGCCCAAAATAGTAGGGTTCATTTTTATATAAGTATGCAAGCTTTTTTCTTTAAGAAAATAATTTGAAATCCTCTCAATTTCTGCTGGAGGGCATCCATGTAATGTGGATAATGTAATAGATGAACAGATAACGGGAGAAATCTTTCCCAAATCTTCTTCATTAAAATTATGGAATATATCAATATGAGATAGAATTACTGCCTTGCATTCCTTCCAAATTCCCGTAGTAGATGCATTACGCATTCCTTCAATATAAGCATCAATTTTGAGTGACTTAATACCTGCCAAATCATAGCCTACACTCATATTAAACATAAAGTCTTTTTCAGGGCTAAGTTTAAGTTCTTTCATCAAAACATGAATTAAAAACCAAGCCTTCACATACTCGTCGTAAGCCTCTGGCACTGTAAGTTCAGTGGACCACTCCACGTTGTAGCACTCATCTTGCGCATTTATACAAGGTTTAGCAACGGTTATATCTTCGCCATCTATAATTTGTACTGTTTTTAATTCAATAAAACGTGATCCCGTTAAATAAGAGGTCACAATATTTTGTGCTAACTGAGAATTTGGACCTGCTGCAGGTCCCAGTGGAGATGACAGCTTTTCACCAAACATCTTAATATATTTTCCACTTTTGTTATTATAGAATTTACTCTTTTGAATTCCAAAAATAGAATCTTTTTCTTTTAATTCACTAGTAATCCACATAAGCATTCTTTCAAAAGAAATTGGACGCATCTTATCACTCATTTAACTTCCCCCTCAAATATATATATAATTAAGACTAATTTAATTTCTATTTCTATTTTTATTTTTATAAAATCTTATGTATCTCAAATACTATCCTATCAATAATATAGCAAGCAATAATTATGCCAAAACTCAATAATGAGAAAATAGCCACTACCAACGATTATCCTGATCTTTCATTTAAAAACTTACAGGATTTTTATCATAATGATAAAAATTATCATTATGATAAAACTAATTTTCGTGTGATTTTTCAATCATTAAAAGTGTTAATGAATAAATAATTATCATTTTGATAAATTATATTCTTCTATTTTTCGATATAGTGTTGCTATTCCTATTCCTAGCTTCATAGCTGCATTTTTTTTGCCTTCAGTGGTTGTGTCGTATTTCTCCAACGCATTTTTTATTGCGTTTTTTTCAAGATACTTTAGTGTAAATATCTCCCCCTTATCATCAAAGATATTTGTTTTTTTAATAAAAATACTTTTAGGCAAAATTTCTTTTGTTATTATGCCATCTGTGCCCATCATATTAACAATATATTCGATAGTATTCTCCAGTTCCCGTACATTTCCAGGCCATTCATAGTTATAAAAAATATTCCATATGTCCTCTCCCAATTTTATATCTAAAAAATTTTTATTAAATAATTTGCAGTATTTTTCAATAAAGGTTTCTATAAGTAGTTTTATGTCTTCCTTTCTTTCTCTTAAAGGAGGTATTTCAAGAGGTATTACATTTAGTCTATAGTATAAATCCTCTCTAAATTCATTTTCTTTTATAGCCTTTACTAAATCTTTATTTGTTGCTGCAATCACCCTAACGTCAATATCTATAATTTTATTTGAGCCTATTCTCACAATGGTTCTTTCTTGTAGCACCCTTAATAGTTTAGTCTGGAGGTAAAGAGGCATATCCCCTATTTCATCTAATAATATAGTACCTTTATTTGCAAATTCAAACTTGCCCATCTTGCCCATAGGATCTGCCCCTGTAAAAGCCCCTTTTGCATATCCAAAAAGTTCGCTTTCAAGTAGCATATCTGGGATAGCCCCACAATTTATTGCAATAAAAGGCTTGTCTTTTCTATTACTTTCATCATGTATAGCTCTTGCAAACAATTCTTTTCCAGTACCGCTTTCTCCGGTTATAAGTACTGTAGATGTAGAAATAGCAATTTTCTTAACATCTTGCTTTAATTTTTGAATTTGTTTTGATTCACCGAAGATATCCTTACTTTTTATTACCTTATTAAAGACAGCAAAATTTGATATCTTCTCTTTAAACTTTTTTGCATCTTGAAAGAAAAACATTCTATCATATTGTGCTTCATTAAATTTTATAGGATGTATGCTACCAACCACAGTGAAAACCTCTTTATCTACCATTAGCTCATATTCTTGAAGGTCAAAAACATTATCACCACTTATCTTAATTTGTACACTGTGATTCTTAATATTTCCTGCTAAATTCAATTCTTTTAATCCATTTTCATTTATATGGGTAATACAATCGTCTTTGTTTAGTATAATTACACCTTGCTCAGTTTTATCAACCACAAAATTAAGTAGTTGTAGCAAAGTCTGTGTTCTCATTTTCTCTCTTTTTTCATAGGCCGTGCTGCTTATAAACTCAGAAATTTGTTGCAGGAAAGCCATATATACATCAAAACTCGCCATTAGGTGCTTCTTTTGATTGTTATTAATGCATATTAACCCAATGACGCCAATAGTATCCTCATTCAACTTTATAGGTGTACTCATTTCAAACTCTTCAACACAGAAATCTCTTTTAGGACAAGGTATGCAAAGTTTATCTTTTCCTGGATCATATATAATCTGAGATTCTCCAGATTTTAAAACTTTTTTATAAACGTATCCCTCTTTTGATATATCCACATCTATTTTATCTTTATAAATGCCTGTACCTGCTATTCTAATTAAATTATCATCTACTATTTCAACCTCTACCTGAAGAATCTGGGATATAATATTTGCATATTTAATTACTGCTTCTTGTATATTTTTTAATATGGAGTTCAATACTTTTACTCCCCCTTCGAAAATAGTAATTCAAAATTCATCTAATAATAATTCAAACTTTATCTACACTAATTTTAAGCTTTTTGTATATTTAAGTAAAGATAATAAAAAAGCCTATATCTTTAATTACTAAGTAAATTAAAAAATAGGCTTTTTCATATATTTTTATCTATGAGAAATCTTTATCTGAAACAAGGACTAATAGTTCCCTTTGTCCTCTTCATTTTCATCTGTAGCATCATTTATCTTTTCTACAACCTTTTCCTTAACGTTGCCAACCTTATCATTTATGGCTCCCTTTTGGTATTGAAGCTTGCCTTTAAGTTCTGTCTCTTGGTTACCGGTGGCTTTTCCAACAGCCTCCTTGGTTTTTCCAACAACTTTATCTACTGTATTTTCTAATTTATTTTTTGAATCTGTCATATTGCACCTCCATTTTAATTTTTTCGAATTAGTAGTTTGTTAATTACGTTCATAAATCCATCCTGTTATACTATGGATATATCATAATATGTGTATACCGTACCACTATTATACTCAAATATCAACCATTTCGCTTAATTAAACTGAATATTTTGTATATTAAACACTATCTAATACTAATTGGAAGCTAATTATATATTCAAAAAGAAAATAACATAATTTTAAAGCCTATATTTACGACCATACTATGGTTGCAAACACAGATAATTGTTATATTAATTGCAATTTGCAACCTTACTATAATACTTGAAAGCATGTGGCTACTGTGGTAATATATAACAATATGACAATATTTCTTATCTCTATGAAAATGGATCACTTTATTCTTTTTTTATTTGAAAATAATACAATAAACCTAACAGAAAAGACTTATTCTGATCTGAAAGGAAAGAAGATATACAAACTATCCAGATTTTATTAACTAAGGTTTTGTTATATTATGCTTTCCATTTGGAGAGCTTTTTTTATTTGCATTTTATTATAATACAGTACGAAAGGGAACTATATAAATGAAAAAAATAAAAGGATTAATTATCCCATTAGTCATAATAATAGTATGGGTTATCGTAGATAAGATACATGTATTTAACAGTTATATAATTCCGTCTCCCAAAATAGTTTTAGCTACGGCATATGAATTGCTTAGATCAGGCGCACTACTTAAAAATTTAACGGTAAGCTTTGCAAGAGTTATTGTTGGGTTTACAATAACTTTTGCCTTTGCTTTTCCACTAGCAATATTTTTAGGAAGTAACCCAAAGGTAATGCCTTATGTAGAGCCTTTTCTGGAATTTATGAGACACATCCCTCCTATTGCCATGATACCAATATTAATATTATGGCTCGGCATAGGTGAGGCTTCAAAATTTGTTGTAATTTTTTTAGCAACATTTTTTCCAATTTTTTCGAATACCTTGAATGGCGTTACAAATTATGATAAAAAGCTTCTTGAGGTTGGAGAAATATTTCACTTTAGCAAAAGGGATAACTTTTTTAAAATTATCTTCCCTCAAGCAATTCCTTCAATAATAACAGGAATTCAACTTGGACTTGGTTACAGTTGGAGGTCACTCATGGGCGCTGAACTTATAGCGGCTTCTTCTGGAATTGGATACATGATAATAGATGCGGAGCAGCTATCAAGACCTGATATTGTTATTGTCGGCATATTATCTATAGGAATTTTAGGTTATTTTATTGATTACTGTTTTATTAAAATAACAAGAAATATAATGAGTTCAGACGGAAAGGGAATAGACTATGGCGGGCCTAATAATAAAAAATCTGTCCAAGACATATGAAATTGGAAATAAAAAAATTCAAGCTTTAAAAAATATTGATTTAACTGTGGCAGATGGAAGCTTTATAACAATAGTTGGCAAAAGTGGCTGTGGAAAAACAACCCTATTAAAATTGCTCTGCGGTCTTGAGGATAAGAGTGAAGGTACAATTGAATTAACTAATTCAATTGGAAGTGAAAAGAATAAAGTATCTATAGTATTTCAAGAACCTAGGCTTATGCCTTGGCTTACTGTGGAAGAGAACATGGCTTTTTCTCTTATTAGCTGTAAGGATAAAAACTATGTTTCAGAAAAAGTATCTACTTATTTAAAGCTACTAGGTCTTTATGATTTTAGAAAGGCGTATCCCTCACAAATTTCAGGAGGTATGGCTCAAAGAACTTCCCTTGGAAGAACCCTATGTTATGAACCACAAATAATACTTATGGATGAGCCCTTGGGAGCACTTGATGCATTTAATAGAAAAAAGCTACAAAATGAATTAATAAATATCTTTTTAAAAAGTGGTAAGACAATCTTATTTGTAACTCATGATATTGAAGAAGCTATATCCCTAGGTCAAAAAATTGTTGTAATGGATACGGGTAGCATAATAAAAGAAATACCTGTTAGTATGGATTATTACAGAGATGCTAGCAGTCTAGAATTTTTTCATCATAAAAAACAAGTTCTAAATATTTTTAATAAACTACTTGAGGAGGAACAAAATGAATTTTTATAAAAAAACAATTTTTATAGTAAGTGCCTTGATTATTTTAGCTTCTTTTGCTGGCTGTGCACCAAAAGGGACTGCCAATACACCAAAAGCAACAACCACTGTGGCAAAAGTAGAGAACCCTAAGGTAATTAATATTTCCTATGTAAAAGCGCCACTAAACGTACCCTCTATAATTGAAAAGAAAAAACAGCTATTTGAAAATGAATTTTCTAAAGATAATATTAATATCAAATATCCAGAAATAACGGAAGGTTCTAAGATGACAGAGGCACTTGCATCTGGTTCCCTAGATTTTTGTAATGCAATCGGTGCAACTTCAGTGATTCTTGCAGGGGCCAATGGAGTTGATATTAAAATTATTGGCATATATAGCAGGGCTCCAAAAGCATTTACAATAATGGTAAAGGATCCAGCTATAAAAACTATTGCTGATCTTAAAGGAAAAAAGGTAGTTGGTCCTAAGGGAACAATACTTCATCAATTACTTCTTGGGGCACTTGCAAAAGATAATTTAAAAGCCTCGGATGTACAATTCAGCAACATGGCTATTCCCGCTAGTGTATCAGCTCTTCTAGCCGGAAAAGTAGATGCAGCTCTTGTGGCAGGTCCTTCGGTTGCTAATGCTCAGAAAAATGGAGCACGAATATTAACAACTGGTGAAGGAATTTTAGATGCAACTATTGTAATAGCAGCCAGTGGAAAGTTTTTAGAAAAATATCCTGATATAGCAAAAAGATATCTTGCAGTTCATGAGAAAAGCCTACAATTTATGAAAGATAATGGAGATGAAACTTATCAAATAACTGCAGATGAGACAAAGCTTACATTGGATCAGGTTAAGGGTATGTATGGCTTATATGACTTTAGTCCTGAAATCACAGAAAAGGATATATCAGAACTTACTAAAACTCAAGATTTTCTAAAACAAAATGGTATGTTAACAAAAACTGTTGATATTAAAAGCTTATTAGCTAATTTAAAATAATACATTTATATTATAATGTCATTAAATGAGTTTTATATTTAAACCAGAAAAACTGCTGAAATATATTTAAATATTTCAGCAGTTTTTCGTGATTATCTTTCGCCAATTGTTTATTCCGCAAATGTTTTTGGAATAGAATCTTGAGGCAATTCACCTTCTAGCTCTAAATAATAGTGCCTAGCAGGCTTCAAATTATCATCTAGTTCATATACAAGTGGAATACCTGTAGGTATATTCAAATTTACAATATTGTCACTGGATATATTATCCAGATATTTTACTAATGCTCTTAGTGTATTTCCATGTGCAGAAATTATAACCTTTTTACCTTGTTTAATTTTGGGTGCTATTTCCTGGAACCATTCCTCCATTACCCTCTTTATAGTATCCTCTAAATTCTCAGTTGTAGGTATCTGTTCTTCTCTTAATTCACTATATTTTAACTCCTTGCCTGGATATCTGTCATCAGTTTTCAAAAGTTCTGGTGGTCTTACATCTACATATCTTCTCCATTTGTGAACTTGTTCATCTCCATATTTTTTTGCAGTTTCTGCCTTATTTAAACCCTGCAAGGCTCCGTAATGTCTTTCATTTAGCTTCCATGACTTATATACAGGAATCCACATCAAATCCATCTCATGAAGTGCAATCCAAAGAGTTCTAATTGCCCTTTTTAGTACAGAAGTATAGGCTATGTCAAAGGTATAGCCATTTTGTTTTAGTATTGTACCTGCTCTCCTCGCCTCAATTAAACCATTCTCTGATAAATCTACATCTGTCCAACCAGTAAATCTGTTTTCTTTATTCCAAAGGCTTTCACCATGTCTTATTAATACAAGCTTAATCAACTTAATCACTCCCTTTATAATTTAACTATTATGATTATTTGTATTTAGATTATTATACTCCAAATCATTATACATATCCATTAATGCTAAAAACATGTAAAATTAATAGCCTTTAAGCTCATAAGACTTAAAGGCTAACAATATCCTAATTTGTAACATAAAATGAAGTTCTTTCTTTTATAATATGTCATAATTGCTATTATTATACCAAAGTTGTACAATAGCGGTATTGATAAAAAATATTGAAAGAAGGACTATATTATGAAAGCATTAGCTTTAATAGAGCCGAATAAAATTGCTTGGATAGATAAAGAAAGACCTATTGCAGGACCATATGACGCAATTATTCGTCCCACTGCAATTGCGCCCTGTTCATCAGATGTTCACACTGCCTTTGAGGGTGGTGCACTAAAACCCTCTGGTTTTGTGCTTGGACATGAAGCACTTGGTGAAATTGTTGAAATTGGTAATTTGGTAAAAGAATTTAAGGTAGGCGACAAAGTTGTTATTCCAGCTATAACCCCTGATTGGCGCTCACGAGGAGTTCAAGAACATAATTTTAAGCACTCTAGCGGTCCATTCTCCAGTCTTATGTTGTCTGGATCAAGAGATGGAGTCTTTGCTGAATTCTTCATGGTAAATGATGCGGATAATAACCTTGCTATGCTACCTGACGACGTTTCTGTTGATGATGCTATTATGACCGTTGACATGGTTACTACAGGTTTTAATGGTGCTGAATTGGCTGACATTAAATTCGGTGATTGTGTTTGTGTTATTGGTATTGGTCCTGTTGGTCTAATGGCAATTGCAGGAGCTAAACTTCGTGGTGCTGGTCGTATTTTTGCAGTAGGCACCCGTCCTAATTGTGTAGCTTTAGCTAAAGAATACGGTGCAACAGATATTATCAGCTACAAAGAAGGTAATATTGCCAAACAGGTTCTTGCTCTTACTGGTGGACGAGGAACTGATGCAACTATCATCGCAGGTGGCGATGCTGAAACCTTTGGTTTAGCAATTGCAATGACGCGTTTTGGTGGTGGAAACATCGCAAACATCAACTATTTTACCGGCTCAGAATATTTACCAATTCCTACTTTAGCCTTTGGTCGAGGCATGGCAGGTAAAACCATACGTGGTGATCTTTGCGAGGGTGGACGTATTCGTATGGAACGTCTTCTTAATATGATTCGTTATGGACGTATTAAACCAGGCAAAATGATTACTCATAGGTATTATGACTTTCATAAGCTTGAAGAAGCGTTTTACGTTATGAGAGACAAGCCAAGGGATTTAATTAAGCCTGTTGTTTATATTGATTGGAGTAAAGAAAAATAGTATTACATCTAATATTATGAAAATAAAAGAGCTAACTTACCAAGATTTTTTCTAGGTAAGTTAGCTCTTTTTTATTTGCAGTTTAGTTTTTTCACAAAGCTTATTTAGGAAATAGGAGTTAACCTATTTCTTTGAAAAATAGAAATATGCTCCTCCAACCACAGCTAAAATAGCTAAAACCAGTAACATTACCTTTATAATACTTACTGGAGATTCTCCATCAACTTCACCGGTTTGACCGTTTATCATGAATCTGTATACTTTAGTTTTATAAATATACGCGGAAATCCATATGGGTAGCAAAATATGCTTAAATTTTATAGCATCATATGAAGTCGAAAAACTTAAGTTTCTTACTTCATCTCCACCTATATGTTGCCTAATCTCACCCCTTAAATCACTTTCTATTTTTTCCTCAGCTATTTTCCAACCTGATTTTAAATCTATGCTATAACTTTCAGCCAAAAATCCTGATAAAAATTCTGGTTTATACTGCACCAGCTCAGTTAGATTAAAGGGTTCAAGTTTACTTATTATATGCTTATTAATTTGCGCAGAAGCATTTATTAATATATCATCGAAGAACTTAGAATAATCACCACTTACATAACTCCATGATGTTTTTCTAACCTGCTTTGTAACCTGCTTTCTTTCAGCACCCTGACCAACCCATTCAGTTTCAGTTACATAGTAGTAGGTGCCCCTTTCTGCAGTATAATCTGAAAATGTCTCACTATCATATGTCCAAAAAGGTATATATATACCATTCATTTTGTTCATGTTATAACTAGATTTAAGTGCTCTAGGAGCAAAAAACAATTTTTTAATCCAGTTTAAAAATAATTCCCCCGCTTTATCTTTGGATATAACAAAGGGTATTAGTGACTCAGGTACTATACCTGCTGCTTCTTCTGTTTTTATTATATGTGACGAACCACAAAAAGCACAAAACTGCGCTGTGCTATTTTCATCAAGTATTGTCCCAGCACCACAGCTCTCACACTTAATTATCCTTTTTTCATTTCCCCAATTCTTATTACTACTATCCTCTGCGCTAAGAAAATCATTTTCTATTATATTTGCTTTTTCGAAATTAACTTCACTTTCATTCGAACAATATAAACAGATTAATTTTTGCTTTTTAGGCTCAAATACCATGTTACCGCCACAGGATGGGCAAAGAAAACGTTCTGTTTGTTCCTGTTTAGTATTACTACTTTCAGCACAAGGTGTTTCCTCCATATAATCTCCCCCTAATACCTTTCTTAATAAACTGTGATTATGTTATTATATTTCTCTGGTAATATATTTTTGATTCTAAGTATTTGCCTCTCCACATTCTGGACAGAACTTAGCATTTGGAGACAATTTAGCGCTGCACTTTGAGCAGAATTTTTCTAAATTTTGAGAACAACCACATTCTGGACAAAATTTTACACCACTATCTATATCTGCTCCACATTTATTACATTTATTCTTTAATTCTAATGGTTTTCCACACTCTGGGCAAAATTTATGATTGTTTATCACCTGTGCATGGCAGCTTGGACATTCAATTGTACTATTTGCAGAAGTATTTTGCGAAGAAGAATTTCCTTTTAGTGACTCTGCCATAATATTTCCAATAGCGGCTCCAGCTCCTATAGAAACTCCTGCACCACCAATGCCAGTATTTTGAGCCACATCTCTTATTGATTCTGCTACCTGATACTGAGTGTATTGATTTAGATTTCCAAGCACTCCCATAGAAGTTCTCTTGTCCATAACTTTTTCAACTTCTTCAGGAAGAGATAAATTTTCTATTATTAAAGTTTTAAGCTCAAATCCAAATTCATAAAATTTAGGTTGTAATTTGTTTTTAGCTTGCTCGCTTAACTCATCATAATTCATAGCAAGGTCAAGTGCAGGTATTTTGGCTTCACCTAATAAATCTGTAATACCTGATAGAATAGTACGTTTTAATTGTCCTGAAATGCTTTCAGTATCAAACTGCTGATTAGTTCCGAAAACCTCTTTTAAAAATATTTCAGCACTAGTAACTCTATATGAGTAAATCCCATATCCTCTTAATCTTAGCATACCAAATTCCTTATCACGCATCATTATAGGATTTGAAGTACCCCATTTCTGATCTGTAAATTGTTTAGAATTAACAAAATACACTTCTGCCATAAACGGAGAATTAAAGCCAAACTTCCATGATTTAAGCTTAGTAATTATAGGCATATTTTCAGTAGATAAAGTATATCTGCCTGGATAGAATACGTCTGCTATAACGCCTTCATTAACAAATACCGCAAGTTGAGATTCTCTTACAGTTAATTGCGCTCCCATTTTTATCTCTTTGTTCTCTACTGGAAATCTATATACCATTGTATCTGTAGTATTATCCGTCCATTCTATTACTTCAATAAATTGATTTTTTATAAAATTAAATAATCCCATATTTGCATTCCCCCTTTACTTCTTTTACTAAATCCATCTATAATTTTCTATACATAGTTCCAAAATCCCTCTTTTATAATATTATATATATGACATATTTACCTTGTATACACCTAAAAAGAACTATAGTATATTAGATAATAACTAAAATTAATCTTAATTATTAAAATTCCATCCAAAGTTAATTAAAAATCAGATAAAGAGGTGATAACCATGGGATTTTCCATTATACCTAAAAATACTAACCTTGAAGAAATTCAATTTTATATATATGACTCAGAAATTTCATATTATGGTGGCAGTCAGTATTGGTTCCCAAAGAAATTTCATAAGCTTAGCGGTTGTGGACCTGTTGTTGCTGCAAATATAACTGCATATTTAGCTCAAACCTTTGCGGATAAATATAATGCACTATATACTTATAAGGGTATTGTAAATAAGGTGGATTTTACTCAGCATATGATTGAAATCCGAAATTATGTAAAGCCAGGAATCTTTGGACTTACCTCTGTTCGCAAATTCTCAGATAGTGTTTTGGCTTTTGCAAATAAAAGAGGCATATCTTTAGTTCCTCATATTTTAGATGATAATGCTTCTACTACTCAAGACGCTATAAATTTTATTTCTAAGGCACTATCTCAAAAACTTCCTATTGCCATCCTAGTTCTTAAACATCCACTAGTAGAATTTAAAGAATATACTTGGCACTGGATGACTATAACTGATTTAAAACTTAATTCTAAAGATAATATATATTATATAACTGTCTCCACCTACGGAGATCGCCGACAGATAAATCTAGACCTACTTTGGAATGGAAGGCGTTCAAAAGATATAATTAGTCTAGCATATTTCAAGTAAGATTTCATATTCAAGCGCTTCAGTTCAAAATTGAATATGTTAAATATTAGAAGGGAGTTCATTAGGTGAACTCCCTTCTTTCAGTTTAACTAAATTTTTTAATATAAATTTTTATTTTATTCTTCATTTTTCTCTTCTGCATTTCTATATCTTTGAATTAACTCTTGCTTAACGAACCAAAGTTCCTGAGACAAATCCACATAGTATTTTTGAGGATTAGAAAATCTCCTAACTTCTTCCCATATTCTGTCTACTTGAGTTTTACAGTAAGTCCTTATTTCCTCAATTGTTGGTAATTCATATACACATTCTCCCTTAAGGAAAACTGGAACTTGAAGCTTTTCAGCGTAAAAATTTGTGACCTTTTTCTTTTTCCAAATAGAAACAGGATCAAAGATTGTATAAGGTTTTGTTTCATTTATAACTTCACCTGCCAATGTAATAACATCAGCAATTGCCTTATGTGTATCTTTGTCATATAATCTCCAAATCATTTTGTATCCTGGATTAATAATTTTTTCTTCATTTTCGCTTAATTTAATTCTAGGCGAAATTTCTCCATTTTCTTCAACAGCTACTAATTTGTAAACCCCACCAAATACTGGTTCTGATTTAGCAGTAACCATTCTTTCACCAACGCCAAATATATCTATTTTAGCATCTTGGCTTAATAAATCTGTAATTATATATTCATCTAAACTATTTGAAGCTACTATCTTACAGTCTGTAAGACCTGCGTCGTCAAGCATAACTCTTACTTTCTTTGAAAGGTATGCAAGGTCACCACTATCTAGTCTAATTGCTTTTAATCTCATTCCAGTTGGCTCTAGCACATCCCTCGAAACTTTAATAGCATTAGGAATACCACTTTTTAAAACGTTGTAAGTATCAACCAGTAATGTACAGGTATCTGGGTAAGTTTTTGCATAGGTTTCAAACGCCTTATATTCATCTCCAAATAATTGTATCCAAGAATGGGCCATTGTGCCAGTTGCAGGAACTCCAAACAATGTTTCTGCCATTACAGTGGCAGTACCAGTTACACCCCCTATATAAGATGCTCTTGCTCCCATTATAGCTCCGTCAGCTCCATGCGCCCTTCTTGCTCCTAGTTCTAAAACTGGTCTCCGTTGAGCTGCTCTAACAATTCTATTAGCCTTAGTAGTTATCAAGCTTTGATGATTAATTGTTAATAGAAGCATTGTTTCAATAAGCTGTGCATCAATTACCTTTGATTTGACAGTTACAAGTGCTTCATTTGGAAATACTGGCGTTCCTTCTGGTATTGCATAAACATCTCCAGTAAATTTAAAAGTTAATAAGTATTGTAAAAATTCCTCTGATAGAATTCCTTTGCTTCTTAAGTAATCAACATCTTCCTTAGTGAATTTTAGCTTCTTAATAAAATCAATTAGTTGCTCAAGTCCTGCTACTATTGAGTAACCTGCTCCATCAGGATTCTTTCTGTAAAACATATCAAAATACACAATAGTATCTGACAGCCCATTTACAAAATATCCATTTGACATAGTTAGCTCATAGAAATCCATTAACATTGATAGATTTCTTTCATCTTTAATATTGAAATTGTTTATTGTATTACTCATTTGCATCTTTCTCCTTAACCGTTTTTGTTTTATCATTCTTTTCATATTTTCAAATATTTATGGTTTTGATTATTTCGATTTTCATATCCTTATAATATGGTATCAACTACCTCTATACCATTGGACTTCATTTCCCAAAGGGATATCACTTTCATCAAATCTCCATCATGAGTTTCAAAATCAAAAGTTTCTACTGAATCTATTGGCACAATAATTCTTCTATCAAAATTCTTTTCATTGAAATATGTTTTTAACGTTTCTGCAAAATGCTTAACACATATATCACTGGAGCATCCTTCTATAATATAATTTTCGATTTGTTCCTCATTTTCATCTAGCCACATTTTAAATTCTGGTGCATGAAATCCATTAGTACTATTCTTATGAATTATTGTTGTATTACTATGCAGTGTAGCACCACAATTCAATGAAGGTATAAGCTCTGCCTCTTCACTATTTTTTATACAATGTTTTGCGTAAGTTTTAAACTCTGTGGAATCTTCATCATGTTGTTCTAAAAAGAATATCTTCTTATAACCATAGGTTCTTTCGTTAATAGCAACAACATTATCGATGATATTTACGACTCTCGGTGACGACATTATTCCTGTATGAACAAATCCATTCACCATATCTACAACTATTAAAGCTGTTTTTTCTTTAGGTAGGTCAGTTAAATTAACTACTTTTCCCCTTATTTCATTTTGCATATCAAATATTTTATTTATCATTAAACTTATCATATATATCATTTCCTCTCTTTTAATATTAGATAACCGTGATGCTTTATCTATTTATTCCTCAAAAAAACTGTGCTCCCATCCTTCATTAAACATATAGCAAATTGCAGGCCTTCCCGAAGTTAACTTCTCTTTTTCAGTCTTTATTACCATTTTATTAATCTTTCTTCTAAAATTAGCTCTTGAAAATGGTTTTTCTACATTTAGTATTGCTTCATAAACTTTTTGAATTTCTCTTAGGGTAAAATATTTAGGTAAAAGAGTAAATGCTATTGGTGTATATTCTATTTTATTTTTTAATCTTTCAATAGCACAATATACCAAATCAATATGATCAAAGGCAAGTTCTTCTTTACTCCACTCTAGAAGCTCATAAGAAGGTACTTTAATTGAAATAATACCATTTTTAACAAATCTCTCAGTAACAAGGTATCCTATTTTAACATCGCCGTCATCAGAAACAAAGGTCAGATTATACATATCAACTCTCTCTATTCCTGAATTATTAGAAGAAATAAAATCTTTTTTCAATGTAAACCATTGTGCATAAGTAGCGTCGTCTCCCGCTATTGCTTTAATATTAGTTTTATCAACTAAGGCCAAATAAGCTATTGAAATGACCCTCATTCTTGGATCTCTTTGTACTGAATCACCGAAAGTTCTTAACTGTTCTAAATAAACGCTCTCAATATTAGTTTCTTCTTTCAATTCCCTGTAACAAGCAGTGCTTAGGGCTTCATCAATATGTACAAAACCTCCTGGAATAGCATAGCAGTCCAGGTATGGATGGTCTGCCCTTTTTATTAAAAGCAATTTAAGTACTTTATCAGGATCTTTTCCCTCTACAGGTACATCGTCCACCGTAAAAAGTAACATATCCACCGTGTTAGATGGTCTCTTATAATTGCCTGGTATGTAGCTATCTAAAAACTCCTTTTCAGTTAATCCGTCTTTATTTTTTATACCTATATTCCTCATAATCATTTATCCTTTCTTATTTGTTATTTTATGACTATGTACAACTAATCTTCTTTGTACTGCTTTGATACTATAACCTTAGCACTACTATAGTACAAAGTCAAGCTGTTTTACAATCTTTTCTATATTTCAAAGATAAATTAATATAAGTCAGGCTTAAAATTTAACTAGTCAAATTAATCTAAATGGAAAATAGTCTTATTGCAACTTTAGCTATTTCCAGATTAAATTGTTTGCCCATCTCTTTCTCTATAATGCTCAGTGCCTCATAGGTAGACAGTGCTTTTCGATAAGCCCTTTCAGAAGTCATTGCATCATATGCATCCGCTACTTGTATTATCTGTGACTCAAATGGTATTTCATCACCGCTCAACCCTTGGGGATATCCTGTACCATCATAATTCTCATGATGACTATAAGCAAAGTTTGCAATGCTAGTAAAATCGCTTATCTTTTCTAGAATAGTCTTAGTATGTATAGGATGTAGTTTAATAATATTATACTCATCTTCAGTCAGTTTACCTGGTTTATTTAATATTTCTGTTGGAACCCCAATCTTACCAATGTCATGCAATAAAGCCGCAGTACTAATATCCTTTATTTGTTGTTTTGAGAGTCCGAGCTCACTGGCAATGGCACAACTATATTCTCTTACCCTTGAATAAAAATTAGATATAATCTGTGCATAAAATTTCAATATTTTCTTTGAGTTTTTTGAAAAATCAGTTTTATTAAAACAATCAAGGCTAATTATACCTACATTAATGCCATCAACTTGAACTGGCGCGTACAAGGAGGTAAAATCAGAATAAGTTCCAAGCGCTTTAAATACTTCTATTACTTCCTTAGTAAACTTTGTGTCATCTCGTTTTTTAATATGGATTTGATAAGCATCAATGTTAGAAACATCCGAACATTCATAATCAATAAAGGCATCGCTCCTATTGAAAACTAGTTTTTGAAGAGTTTCAAAATCATATCCATTTGTAAATATAGGTATATATTTATCCCCTGAAAGCTCGTAAAAAGATCCCTTCTGTGCTTCGGGTATCAACTTAAAAGCACTAACAAAGACTTTTTCTAAAAAATCATTTTTGCTCATATCATGCATATTAACAAAAGATTCAAATATATTCATCACTTTATTATAATTAGTATCTTCATAATTAGAATCTGGTTTCATGTTTTTTTTATAAACATGTTTCAACAATCCTTTTCTCTTTCCTTTTCCTTTCATTAATATCGCCTCCGCAATATAGCAAACAATCTCATAATTGTATAAATCATACCATAATATTTGATTATAATATAGTAATAATTGGAGTTTTCATTGCAACTCAAGATATTATTACTAAAATAAAATAGTTTAACCCAATTTTATATAAAAAGTTAAACCCTAGCAGGATTCAACAAAATAATATTGAATACTTACATAGAAGGAGATGATAATAATGTATACTTCAGGACAAAAACCCGGTAAAGGTGATTACAAATGTACTACTTGTGGAGAAATAGTTAATTTAAAGTTAGACTCTGATGCTTTGCCTCTCTGCCCTAAATGTCGCAGAACTACTTTTGAAAAATTATAGTTATATAATATATGGAGGTCTGTTATGGATAAGATAATATTAGGAAAAACAGATTTGATGGTATCAAGAAGTAGCTTTGGCGCATTACCAGTGCAACGGGTTTCTTTTGAAGAGGCTAAAAAGCTTCTACGAAAAGCTTATGATAATGGGATCAACTTCTTTGATACTGCAAGAGCCTATTCTGACAGTGAAGAAAAAATAGGATATGCTCTATCAGATGTGAGAAATGAAATCATAATCGCAACTAAAAGCCATGCCCAGGACAGAAAAACACTGCTTGAGCATTTGCACACAAGCTTAAAAAATTTAAAAACAGATTATGTAGACATCCTTCAGTTACATAACCCTGCTATTCTTCCGAATCCTGAAGATCCAGAAGGTCTATATGCAGGCCTCTTGGAAGCTAAAGAAAAGGGCCTTGTTCGTTTTATTGGAATTACAAATCATAAAATAAAAAATGCAATGGACGCAGCGGCTTCCGAACTATATGACACTATACAATTCCCCTTAAGTTCACTATCTTCTGACACAGATTTATTGCTAATCCAGGAATGTAAAAAAAGAAATATTGGATTAATCGCAATGAAAGCTCTTTCTGGAGGGCTAATAACTAATGCTGCCTCAGCCTTTTCATTTCTAAGACAATTTGATAATGTTGTACCAATATGGGGAATACAAAGAGAAACTGAGTTAGATGAATTTATTTCTCTAGAAAAAAAACCACCATTATTAGATGAAGCAATGTGGGCTATTATTAACAAGGACCGCAGGGAACTTTCAGGAGATTTCTGTCGTAGCTGTGGATATTGTCTTCCATGCCCTGTTGGAATTGAAATTCCTACAGCCGCCAGAATATCACTTCTTCTAAAAAGAGCTCCTTATCAAGGATTCTTAGAGGATAGCTTTAAAGAAAAGATGGAGCTTATAAATAATTGCATAGAATGTGGACACTGTAAAAATCATTGTCCTTATAAGCTTGATACTCCAAATCTTTTAAAAAGAGAACTGAAAAGTTATACTAAATTTTATACTAACCATAGAAACACATAATTAGTACTGACTATTAAAAACCTTGGACATTTTAATATGTCCAGGGTTCTACTTAGGCAATAGTACTGTAATTATAGTTCCTTCATTTAATTTCGAT
>Ga0209125_1000489_pt1 | contig 50541 bp, 56 predicted proteins | sample BarGraIncub1131A_FD_184503 | JGI IMG/M metagenome (GOLD analysis project Ga0209125, IMG submission 184503) | Arctic peat soil microbial communities from Barrow, Alaska - Barrow Graham LP Incubations 11-31A (SPAdes) (version 2) | ecosystem: Environmental > Terrestrial > Soil > Wetlands > Peat... | reverse complement strand
TGTAGCTGTCCCATTTGTTGCATAACTGATTGCGATATAACTAGTATTTGGACTCAATCCATCTCTGTTTTGAGAGTATGAACCCAAAGCACTAACACCATCACTGAGACAATTATTTATTGGTCCTTGATATGATAAACCATAACAAGTGCCTCGAGCAGTTAATGATGGAGGGAAACCAAAAGAAGAAACACTTGATGATAATGTTACTCTAGTTGATGTAAGATTAGAGTATGTTGTACTTCCTAGAGTTGGAGGCATAGAAACGTCAGGAGAATAACAACTAATTGTTTGAGTGGTAGAACCTGAACAACTAGTTCCTCCGTTTGATGGAGTTGGGTTTGTACAAGTTCTTGTTTGTGTCTGTGAACTATTTAAACAAGTACCGGAATTAGACCATGCTGACCATCCTCCGTTGATGAGAGATGCAACTACAGTACATGGCAATGTATTAAACGTTCCATCAGGAGAATACGCACTGCCAACTGAATTGGAAATATTACCATAATAATAATATGTAGTGCCACAAGTTAATCCTGCTACAGGGATTGTATAGGGACCATATAATGATGTTGATGTATACACAAATGAAGAATATGGATGCGGAGTTGTACCAAAATAAATCATTCGAGTAGGACCAGCGATCGGATAACCTAAAGATGTGACATTCGCACCTAGAGTTGCTGAAGTTTGAGTAACGAAAGTTGATGTTGGAGATGTAACTACTGGAATAGAATTGGCAGGAATTATTGTACATCCAGAAGTATAAAATGAATCATCAGAAGAATATGAAGTACCTGTTGCGTTCGTTGCATAACCACGGTAATAATATCTACTACCACAAGTTAATCCTGAGCGTGTTTGTGTAAATGTTCCAGTTGATGTTCCTCCTGCGGAAACACAACCTGTTAGAGGAGCTGGTGATACTCCAGTACAAGTTCCGCGATCTGTAATAGTTGCGGGACTACCTGCTGAAGTAATATTTGCACCTATAACTGCTGAATTTTGAGTAGGACTTGAGAATGTTGGAGAAGTAATTATAGGAAGAGCTCCTGATGAAGGTGTCGTAAAGCTTACATTACCGCCATAATTTGTAGCTGTCCCATTTGTTGCATAACTGATTGCGATATAACTAGTATTTGGACTCAATCCATCTCTGTTTTGAGAGTATGAACCCAAAGCACTAACACCGTCACTTAGACAATTACTCATTGGTCCTTGAGAGGCTAAATCATAACAAGTACCACGAGCTGTTAATGATGGAGTCCAACCTAAATCTGAAACACTTGAAGTTAGTGTTACTCCAGTTGGAGTAAGATTAGAGTATGTTGTACCTCCTAGAGTTGGAGGCATAGGAATGTCTGCCGTTGAGCCTTTTAGACTAGCTCTTAGATGAACAATCTCATTTGTGAGATTCTGTATTTGTAATAGTGCATCGCTTAGAACGGATGCATGAACCTGTTGGACTCCAAATGTTAGAGTCCCAAAGATAAACAAACCTAGTAATATTTTTTTCATGTGTGATTATTTAGAACACTGCAGTACAAATAATAAAAGTGCAGCAATGCTCCAACTATCATTAATAATATAGTGATATTGTATCACAATATAATTATAAAAAAAACAAACCCTTCCGACCAAAGTCGGAGGGGTTTGTTTTAATCTTTAAATGTCTTTTATTTTGCTATATATGGAAGTAATCCCATAAAACGAGCGCGCTTAATAGCTTCAGCAAGCTTACGTTGATTCTTTGCTGTTACATCAGTACGACGACGTGCAAGCATACGAGCACTAGGAGTTAGAAATCTTTTTAGTACTTCTATATCTTTATAGTCAATATGTTTTATATTGTTTGATGAAAAATAATCTTGTTTCATTTTAGTAATTTGTAAATTAGTAATTAGTAATTGTCTTAAAACGGTATATCTTCTGCGTTTATTTGCTCTTCGGGGTAATCAATTGTGTCTATTTCTTCTTCTTTTTTAACAGAAGGAGCAGATGGTTGATTTGAAGATGAGGCTGAAGTTGTTCCTGTGCTCTTTGAACCAAATTGTACTGTGTCTGCGATAATTTCAGTACGATATTTTTTTGTGTTTGTAGCAGCATCATCCCAACTACGAGTTTCCATTCTACCTTCAACCAATATCTGACTTCCCTTTTTCATATATGTAGCCACATTTTCAGCTGTTTTGCCCCATACTACAATATTATGATAATCAGTTTTTTCTTGTCTTACACCATTTGCGTCTTTGTATGTGCGATTGGTGGCAATGCTAAAAGTACAGACTTTGTTTCCAGAAGGAATTGCTTTTAATTCTGGATCACGAGTTAAATTCCCGATAAGAATTGCTTTGTTTAAATACATAAGTTAATAGGTAGAAGGTAGTAAGTAGTAAGGTTTAATACATTTGTATTTCCTTATTACTTACTACTTACTACTAAATTATTTGTTATAATAATCACTTTTATAGAAACTAGCAGCTGCTAGTTCCTATAAGCTAACACAATTATACCACTAGTGCGTCTATTTCCTTGTCTATAACTTCTTCGTTTATTGGCAAAGCTTCTTCATGCTTTTGGGCTGGACGACGTTTAACTCCGTCTTGTTTGCCATATGCACGCTTAACGGACATTGTATTTTCTCTTACTGTTTTAATCATAAGATAACGGACAAGCTTTTCATCCTTGTCTAAAATGTCCTTTATAATTTTAGCCTGTTCTGTACTACATTCAAATTTAACCCATCCAAAATAACCATAAGAAAACTTTTGTTTCTTATTGGCAATTGAACGAGACATTTCATATGCTAGTTCTATTAGTTTAGGATATTCATCAGAAATAAAGGTAGCCCCTTTTTCTATAAACATATCCTTAAATGCTGTTACTTCTTCACCAAGATTTTCTTCGGCTATTGTAGGTAACATTATGTATCCTACTTCATAAACGCCAAGACGAGCTTCTTTTTCTTCACCTACATTTTCTTCTCCTATATTCTTTTTTGCCATTTGATTTTGCGAAATTGCCAAGCTTCAAATCTGTTAACTCGCATGTCGCGAATATACAAATTAAAAACGTCAGAATTTACATATTTATTGTTAATTTTAATACATCTCGCTATGGACCAGTGTGTACCGACTTCAGGGTCGGGACAAACGAGATAAGGCATATATTAACAAATATATGCCTTTGTGTCTACCCCCACACCTATATTTTTATAGTCTTCGACACAGGTTTAAAAGCCTGCAATAAAAATATAAGTGTGGAGGTCTAGGCATCATTTTTATAAAACTTTACTAAAGTTCCGCAGGATAATTAAAATTATTCGCGCTTTACCCCATGCTTGGAGTCCTACGCGACAAATAATTTTAACAATCCTGCTTCACTCCTTAGATATACAATAGAAACAAACTTTATTAATAAAAAATGTCTGGCTCCTTGTCCTCCCTCGTCCGAGGACTTTTTTATTGATAAGGTTTGTGAAGAATTTTTATAATCTAAACAACTTTTTTGCGTTTAATACAATTTGATAAGCCACTTCTTCTTCATTTAATCCCTTTATTTCAGCTATTTTTTTTACTATTTCTTTCACATAAATAGGTTCATTTCTCTTCCCTCTATGTGGAACCGGAGCTACATACGGGCTATCTGTATCAGCTAATATCATATTTATGGGAGTCTCTTTTATAACACTTATATAATCACAGATTTCTGGTTTTGGTTTGTAAGTTATCGGACCAGCAAAGGATATGTAGACCCCGATTTCTACAAATCTCTTCATATCTTCTACGCTTCCTGCAAAAAAATGAGAGACGCCTTTTACATCACCAAGCTTTGAATATTTTTTAATTAATTCATAAACATCAAAATATGCGTTTCTAGTTTTATCAGTCCCATTATTTCTAACATGAAGCATCAAAGGTAGTCCAAGTTCATTCGCAAGTTCTATCTGCCCAATAAAAGAAACTTTTTGTTTTTCAATATCATCACTAGATAAATGATAATAATCCAAACCACACTCACCTATCCCTACAACTTTTCCAATGCTTGCCAGTTCTTTATATTTTTCTTTATCAAAAATTTCTCCACGAGAAGTAAATTCTTTTCCACTTTCGCCTAGCTCCGCTTCATCATGATATGAAGCACCAGTATGTATTGGATGAAGTCCTATTGTAGAATAAACTCCTTCTCCATATTCATTTGTCATTTCTACAGCCTTCTTTGAAGTATCATATTGTGTGCCAATATTTATAATCCAAGTATCACTTTCAAGAGCATGTGAAATAACCTCATCTCTATCTTCATTAAATGCTTTGAAGTTTGTATGCGCATGTATGTCGATGTATTTAGGCATAGGTTAAATATATCACTTATTATTAAAATAAAAATCATTCTTCCATGCTGCACAGAAGAATGATTTCGGTTAATTGCTAAAAATTCCCCTTCAGTCTGTCTTTAGTTTTTTTACTCAAATTTTCATAAAAACCAAGTCCTACCTTTATGTAAAAAAAAGCAAAAAGACAACAAACAACAAGCCCAAGAACAATAGCAACAACATCATCTGATTTTAAATCTTTTAGTGTCATTTTTTAAGTATTATAATTTGTAAATATAATACTACATTAAATAAAATGCGTCAATAAAGAAATTATTTCATTATAAAATTTTCTAACTCTTTTACAGAATGAACAATCCCAACAAGATTATCGTGTTTTTCTCTTCCAAAAAATGATTTATCATGAACTCCCCAAGTAACAGCTACAGTGGGAATTCCCGCAACATCAGCCTCTTTTACATCTCCCAATGAATCAGTAATAAACAAAAAATCTTTTTTATTTGCATTATATTTATCTTCAATTAATTTAAATTTTTCTACTTTACTTGTAGACAATTCAGCTGTAGTGATGTAATCAAATAGTGGTGTGATTCCCGATTTATCTAGCAACGGTAAAGAGTTTCGATTGTATGCATTAGTATTTAATACGAGTAAATATCCATCCTTGTGTAAATCATTTAAAAACTCTAAAACCCCTTCAAACATTGGTGTTGTACTTTTCTTTTCAGCATAAACAAGATGACGAGTGTTTCTTTCTTCCTCTGTCTCCTCTTTCTTGAGTTGAGAATATTTTTTTGTTTCCTCGTGAAAATTACCAATATGTATTTCTCTATACATTTTACTTGTCATTTCAGGATGACTTTTTAAATAAAATTCTTCCGCAAGAGGAATAGAATCAAACAACACTCCATCCATATCAAAAATTATTATTTTTCTTTTCATATTAATCTTTTCTTAAAAATAATGGCGTTTCTGGCATTTTGTTTTCTTTTATTAATTCCTGAATTTTCTTTGCTGTTTCTGGAATGATAGATTCAAGAAGTACTGAGATTTGATACAATCCAATCATAATTTCTTTTACACATTCTATTCCATTATTTTTATCTTCTAATATTTCACTTTTTAATAATTTAAATGGTTGCACTTTTTGTATTATTCCATCAAATATTTGTAAACGTGCCCACAATAAATCAGTAGCATGCTTTATATCAAATTTATTCATTGAGTGTATAAAAAATTCTTCATCTTCCGAAGACATAACTTTTTCATTTGTTGGGAATTCATCAATAACTATGTTATTTACTGTTGCCATTTTCATTACTCGACTTACTAAATTTCCCAATCCATTTGCTAATCCTGAGTTATAAGAATCTTTAAATCTTTCAATAGTAAAAGGACTATCTTCAAAACTTCCTACTTCACGAAGTAAGAAATAACGTAAAGCATCTGTACCATATTCTTTAACAATATCTCTAGGGTCTATCACATTACCTAATGATTTAGACATTCTTATTCCACCATCGCCTGTTATAAATCCATTCACAACAATCTGGTGTGAATTTGGTAATCCCGCTGCCATAAGCATAGCTTGCCACATAGCACTTTGAAAGCGAGTATTATCTTTTCCACAATACTGAGTTGGGTTTCCATTGACCCAATACTTTTCAAAATTTTCTAAATTATTAGGCCAGCCTAAAGTTGAAATATAATTTACAAGAGCATCAAACCATACATACATGACTTGGGTCTCATCCCCTGGAACTTCTATCCCCCATGGCATTTTTTCTTTCAAGCGTGAAATTGAAAAGTCTTGTAAACCATTTTGAACAAAATTTTTAATTTCATTAAATCTAAATTCTGGAATTACAAAATTTGAATTTTTCTCATATAAATCTAATAACTCATCCCTAAACTCTGAATATTTAAAGAAATAATTTTCTTCATTTATTACCTTCATTTCTTGACCGGGATGCAGTGGACATTGTTCATTTACAAGTTCGCTATCTGTCTTTTCACTTTCACAACCTACACAATATTTTGCTTCATAAGTTTTCTTGTAAATATATCCATTATCACGAACTCTGATCCAGAATTCTTGAGCTGCTTTTTCGTGACTCTTATCTGTCGTACGAATATAGTGAATATCTGAAACCACACCAAACATTTTTAATTGTTCTTTAAATACCTCAAATCCTTGGTCCACAAAGTCTTGAGATGTCATTCCCCTCTCTTTGGCTTTTTCAAATATTTTTAAACCATGTTCGTCTGTGCCAGTATTAAAATAAACATCATATCCTTGAAGCTTTTTATATCGAGCAATTGTATCTGCGCGCACAAACTCTAAAGCATGCCCCATATGAAGAGGTGCATTTATATAAGGTAGTGTTGTTGTTAAAAAAAATGTTTTTTGCATATTTATCCGCCTAAATTTTTTGATTAATTATAATTATAATATTTAAATAAAACTCTGTGAAAAATTTTGGCGGATTAATTATTTTTTGAAAGAATCTTCTTCTTTTCAATATCATCTAAAAATTCTAGTAAACAAACTGCTGTTGGTATCGCAAGTATAATTCCTAAAAATCCAGCTAATTCTGCTCCTATTATTATTGAAAGAATAACCACGAGTGGAGATATTCCAATAACTTTTTTTATAATTAAAGGATATATTAAATAATTTTCAAATTGATGAAGAATAAAATATAAACCAAAAGATAATAGAGCTAGAGTTACCCCACCATCCAAATATCCAAATAGTGTAACCGGTACAATAGCCAAAAATATTCCAAATGGAACTAATTCACAGAATGCAGTTACAATGGCCAAGACAAGTGAATATTTAACACCTAAAATTGTTAGACCTAAATATGCAAGAATACCAATAATAAGACCTAGCAACATTTGCCCCTGAACCCACAATCCTATCTTGTGTTCTGTACGTTGCCAAAGATGAATTATATATTCTTCACTATCACTTGGAATTACAATTCTTAAAAAATTCTCAATACCCTTCTCTGTAACAGAAAGATAAAAAGAAATAATCATAATTAAAAAGAAATTAAAAATACCACCAAAAGCACCACCAAATATATCCATAAACCCTCCGGACATACTAGATATCAGAGTTTGAGTACTTTTTATAACTTCTGCTAAAGATGCATTTCTAGATAAACTTAAAACTACATCTTTTGCTCCAGAAATAGTATCTGGCTGGAATGAATTTAAAATACTACTATTTGGAATATATTGGCTTAAAGATGAAACTAAATTTGACATTTCCTCTATAAAAACCGGCATAAAGACTGAAGATAATCCAATCACAACACTAATAGTAAAAATATAAATTAAAAAGACCGCTAAAGACCTATTTTTTATATATGGTTTTAATTTTTTATATGCAGATTCAACAAAAGAAGCTATCACTATGGCAATAAGAATAATAAGAACTATATTAAATAACTTAATAACAGCAAGAACCAAGACCCCTAAAAGGAGTATTTTAATCAAAGAATTAGTAGAAATACTTATATGCACATTTTTAAATTTCTCATCCATATTCACTTATAATAACACACTATTTAAGTAATTAGAATTTTAGTATATTTTCAAATTGTGTCTCATTTTTAAACGGCCCAATAACAGCCAAATTTAGACTCTTCTCTTTAAATATAATTTTTGCCATTTTTTGAATATCGATTGAAGTCACTTTTTTAATTTCTTTAATTTTTTCTTCTAATGATTTAATTTCATTTTTCATAAGCTCTTGACCTCCATAAAAATTTGCAATATCATCAGTTGCTTCAAGAGACATTTTCATATTCCCTATTATAAATGATTTTACTTTATTGAGTTCTTCTTCACTTACTTTTGTTAGAATTAAATCATTACATTCTTTAAGTATTTCTTTTATAACTTCTTCAGTTCGAGTATTGTTTACACCAGCTGATATTTGAAATGAGCCATGATCAAGTGATGCATCATTATGCGCTCTTACATAATAAGCCACGCCCATTTCTTCACGCAATTTTATAAATAGACGTGAACTCATACCTGCTCCAAGAATTCCAGAAAGTAAAGAAACGGTCATGTTTCTTTTATCAAATAGAGAAAAACTTCTAAACCCTAATATAAAATGTGTCTGATCTGTTTCTTTATATTTTATTAAAACATTTGGCTTAATCTGAGAATCTTTTGTTTTTATTTTTTTAATTTTAGCTGTAGCTTTTATATCTTTAAAATATTTATTTACTTCTTTATAAACATCATCACTTGTAATATTTCCTGATACAACTATCACCGTATTTGTGGAAACATAATGACTGTTTTTATAGTTTACAAAATTATCTCTAACCATTTTATAAATATTTTCCTTTGTTCCTACAACACTCCAGCCTGCTGGCTGATCTCCATATAAAACACTATCAAAAATATCGTGGACATGACTTGCTGGCATATCCTCATACATATTTATTTCTTCTACAATTACCCCTTTTTCTTTTTCCATTTCCGATTCAGGAAAAGTTGAATTAAGATATATATCTGAAACAACATCAAAAATTTGTTTAAAGTTTTTAGAATCCCCCTTAGCATAATATCCTGTAAGTTCATTACTGGTAAAAGCATTATACTGACAGCCAAGGCCATCTAACTCATGAGAAATGGCTTGTGCACTTGGGCGTTTTACTGTCCCTTTAAAACACATATGCTCCAAAAAGTGTGAGATACCATTAATCTCTTTCTTTTCATAATTACTACCTGTACCAACAAGAACAAGTACAGTCACTGTTGGATTCTCCTTCATTGGTATAGTTACTACTCTTAAACCGTTTTTATATGTCTTTTTTTTAGCTTTTTGCATAAAGGCATTTTAGCACATTTTTTATATATATAAAAAATCTCCCCTAGGTCGGACCTAGGAGAGATTCATAAATGTTTTTAATTCAATAAATTATTTAGTTTTATTTTTAGAAAAACTAGCTAAATAATCAAATCCACTAAAACTATTCCAACAAGAGTGCCACTTTATAAATAAATCATTTATACCACATTCAAGAAAAGGAAGGTAAATATCATTATTAACTGCAACCGCTCCTTTAAGTCCATAAATTCGACCAATAAAATTAGTCCGAAAGAAATTAATTCCCTTCGATTTTATTGCTAACAAATCATAATAACCAAGATGATCTTTGATATTATTTGTTTCATCATCGATCATAGATAAATATATGTCTTTGGAATTTCCTTCATAAGTATAAGTAGAGAAGTCATTTACTTCATACTCGTCTATACCTAAATATTCAAGATCACTATGAATAAATTCTTCAGCACCATGAGGTAAAATAGGAACAATATACCTATCAACTCGTATAATAGAATCTACCATATTTACATCCGGAAATGATTTAAAAAATCCAAACAATAGATCTGATAGCATATCATTAGAGCAATTATCCCACTTAGTTAAAGTTTCTTTACTAATAACCCCTCTTGGAAAATGTAATTGAATTTTCTGAGTCACTTGTAACTCAAGATTACTTAAAGTCTTTTTGTCCATGACAAACCTCCTTTGTTTTAATTAGGAACAATATCGTTCTTGTTTGAGTTTTACCACCTATATAAATTAAAGTCAATATAAAAAAATCTCCCACAGATCTTGCCTATGGGAGATTTTTTTAATTCATTTTCTCTTTTATATAACCAATAACTTCTTCTTTTTTTAGTCTTACCTGTGTTCCTGTATCACGATCACGAATAGTTACAGAATCATCGGAAAGAGTATCAAAATCAATAACAATGCACCATGGTGTACCAATCTCATCTTGTCTTCTGTAACGTTTACCAATGTTTCCATTATCGTCGAATGCAACCCAACCAAATTCCTTTTTTAATTCTGTAAATATTGTTCTCGCGTAAGAAACTAGTTCCGGCTTATTTTTTAGAAGTGGAGATACGCAAGCTTTGTATGGAGCTACAACGGGAGGAAACTTTAAATATACTCTCGTATTTTCTCCGATCCCATCTTCTCTATAACAAGAACACAATGCTGCGAGCATTGCTCTGTCTACACTAATAGTAGGCTCTATTACATGAGGTATAAATTTTTCTCCTGTAGCGTCATCTAACATCCACATTGATTCTCCTGAAAATTCTTGATGTCTCTTTAAATCAAAATCTCCTCTATGAGAAAGACCTGTAAGTTCTTTTATCCCAAAGGGGTATTCAAATTCTAAATCTACTGTCTTTTTACTATAGTGTGCACGAGCAGTCTCAGGATGTTCAAGTGGATGAAGCTTTGCTGTATCAACTCCTATTTTTGAAAGCCAATCTTTTTGTTCTAATAAGAAATTATCAAAATAAGCTTCCCATGGAGATGAAGGATGAATAAAATATTCAAATTCCATTATTTCAAATTCACGTAATCTATAAGTAAAATCACGGGGAGTAATTTCATTCCTGAATGCTTTACCTATTTGAGCTATACCAAAAGGAACTTTTGGAGATACAGATTGTAATACATTTTTAAAATTGATAAACATACTCTGAGCTTCTTCTGGTCTTAAAAAGGTAGTTACTGCTGTTTCTTCAACAGCCCCCATTTTTGTTTCAAGCATAAGATTAAATCGTCGTACATCAGAAAAAGAATTGCCATCAGGGCTCTTAAGTCCTAACTCTTTTATTTTTTTATCCATTTCATCAATGGTCAATTTTTCTACATCTACCCCATTCTCTTCAAGTAAATGGTCTGCTCTGTATCTTTTTTTAGTAACCAAATCATCTACAAGAGGGTCAATAAATTCACTTGTGTGGCCTGATGCCTCCCAAACTTTTGGATGCATTAAAATAGGAGTATCTATAAGATAAATATTTTCTCTACTTTTTACAAAGTATTCAATCCAAGAATCTTCTATATTCTTTTTTAATAACGAACCAAGTGGTCCGTAATCATAAGTACCAGAAAGCCCCCCATAAATTTCTGAACCAGGATAAATAAATCCTCTTCTTTTGCATAGTGATATTATCTTCTCCATTAAATTTTCGTCTTTTTCTTGCATTTTAATTTTAAATTATTAATTTTATTGAACCACTCGTCCATTAATAGGCAAGAAATTTGGGTCATCGGTCAATAAAGTTGAGATAGGTCCATGTGAATTTTTTAGAGCAGTATTAGAAAATGAATCTACTCCAGTTAGATAAACATCTTTCATAAGTTGAGGAACACTACCAACTTGCGACAAAGAGGGCTTTATGGAAAGAATAAATGATGCCTCACGACTTGAGCCTATACCTGTATTAGAACTGACAGAACCGATATTCCATGTTACCTCACGAGTAACTTCATTATATGTCACATCCTCATTTTTTCCTTGCGCTAATCCTACCCAATTTACATATATAGGTAAAGTTGAACGGGCCTGAGCTTGACTAATATTATTTGCTGAATTTGAAAGAGTCCAATTTACGACATATTTTGTTTCAGTTTCTGCTTTTGGTGGCATACTTCCTGCAGAATAACTTGCTGATGTTGCAATTTGGAAATCAGATAAAACTTTTACTGTTTTTTCCGTAAAATTATTTATATCATTATAAGAAGAACCTAAAAGTGGCTCTCTTCCACGAATACTAACCTTTATAGATATTTCTGGATTTTTTATTGACGATAAACCAATCAACGGAAGTGGCTTAAAAGTGAATGATATGTTACCTGTTTCTCCTGGATTTATTTCTGATAAAGCAGATATTGAATTTTTATCCCAAATAATTTGGTTATTTGCGGAATCATAAAAACCATTATATGAGTTAACAGAATTTTTATCAAAAGCATTACCAGACAAACTCGCAATTATTTGTCCGTCCGTTATGCGTGTGGTTAGATTATTTGCCCACGCTATTTCAGCACTAACACTTTCTCCTCCTGGAACAGCATAATCTGTTTTATCTTGACCATTTACTAAAATATTTGCCTCAAGAAATGGTTTTACAATTGCTATTTTTTGAAGAATAGAACTATAAACAATATTAACCACTGACTGGTCTGTACCACTTGTTGTACCAGCATAAGCATGAAAAACTTGATCTTCTCCATCCTGACCAATAAGACGTCCTTTGACTTCAATAGACACTGGATTAGTGGCTGTAAGTGAGGATAAATTCCAAATTGAATTTCCTAATGAAGGAGATGGTATTGCACTATCAAATATAAAATTATTTGGATATGTTACTTGTAGTACGGGGTTCTCGTCTGGTAAAGAAGTATTTAAAGTTGCAGTGACTTTAAATGAAATTTGCTGATTTGAAGTTGCACTTAATGGAGCCTCTATATTTAGGGACATCGGAGCCAAACTTATAGTAACTGGATAAAATTTATCTTTTGTAAATATTGCATTTGATCCCTCTGGATGATATTCAAGACTAATTTTTATATTACGAATAGATTTTTCCTCTCCAAAAAGTTTAACTATTATATTTCTCAAAACAGTTTCTCCAGGTTTAATAGTACCTATTGAATCCTTTGGTAAATGTATTACATCTGTAGTATTGTCATCTGCACCCTTTGGATATTCAATAACCAAATTAGACAATTCAAGATTGGCATTATTATTATTAGTAATCTCAATTTGAAGAGGAAGTTCATCTCCGCCCTTAGTAAAAGCATTACCAATAACATTAATATTTATTTTATCATTTGAAACAGACACATCATTATTAGAAAATCTATAAAAAGCATATCCAAGTGCTCCTATAAAAAAAATAATTGAAACATAAAAAAACTTTTTAAAAATTGATACTGGTGGTTTTTTAAATTTATGATTCATATCATCTGCTGATTTTATTTCTTCTTTCTGCCATTCTTCATTAACTTTATGGTGTACCTGATGTAAAATACCTTCTCTCTGATGTCCCATAGACTTATCATTTGGGTCGTAAAGATTCCTTTTTATATCTTCAATTTTATTTTTATTTGCTTCGAGCATAATTCTTAGTATAACACAAAAACCTTATAATTGACTCTCGTTTATAGCTTTGTTTATGTGAGCTATGATAGACTGCCTTTCCTTAAGTAAAGACTCTGTTTTGCTGTAATCGAACGAAGTTGATAAATATTTTGTTAATATTTCCGAATCTCCAATATACCCTAAACTATTCATAAGACGTAAAACAAGGTGTAACTCTAGTGCTTCTCGAGACGTAGGTGTAATATTTTCGTCATCCAATAAATATAGGGCCTGAATATAATCATCAAAAATATCTTTATGAGGAAATTCTCCATCACAAAGACGCTCTATTAATTTATTAACTCTAGAGACTAAAAGAAGAGAAAATGAACTACTCCGAGCAAACGGGAAGGAAGAAATGTGTTTTGCCGAAGTGACTCTCCATATTTCTTTACCTCGAACAAAGTCGACTTTAACATAAGAAAAGTCTTGAAGGGTAAATCTAAGTTTTGATTTTTGTAATCGTATTCCCTGAACTACAGCACGCACAAGACCCATCTCACGAGTATAGATTGTGAGCATTTTATTTGCCTCGCCTGTATTGCGTGACGAAAGTATAAATCCATTTGTGTGATATATATGATGCATTGATATAATTACTAATTACTGATTTTTATCATTTTTAATAATGATTCCAGCGCTTGAGGTAATTCATACCATCCTGCTGAACCATTTAAATGTTTTCCATTGGGAATGGAAATTAAATCGCAAGAAAATTTCTCTGCTAAATATTCCGCATCAGAAAAAGGAACATTGGGGTCATTGTCCCCATGAATTACTATAAAATTTTTACATACATTTTTAATATGTTCAAAATTAAATGATGTTTCTAAAAAACTATTAACTTGTTCATATTTCTCCTTTTTTATTTTAAATGCTGTGCCAGAGACCAAAACAACCCCTCCTATTTTTAAACCACTTGGTAATGACTCAAGATATCGTAAAATTGCCGGCACACCCAAAGAATGACCAATTAAAAATATTTCTTCTGTGGGTTCTTTAACAGCGTCTTTTATAGTTTTTACCCATTCATCTTTTACTGGAGTATCTGGTGTAGGCATGGCTAAAGCACAAGCCCAAATATCATTCTGTGCAAGTTCTCCCATAAGCCAAGGACGCCAACCCCCATTAGGCTCTCCTTTAAATCCATGTATCATGAATACTTTTTTCATATACCTATTTTAACACATTCGGCTAAAATAAATAAAACCCTATGCAGGGTTTTATTTATTAGGATTAATTATTTGAAAAATTCTCTGGATTATCAATAATTTCTTTCAGTTTTTTACGAGAGTTTCTTTCTTTTTGAGAATCAGGCATAGTTTTAAGATTATCTTTTTCCATTCCTGTATTTCTATCACCTTTTCTTGGTTCAAACCCATATTTAAATAAATTACTAAAAGATTCTTTCCAAGACTTACGGTAAGGATGATTATCAGATTCTGACTCTATTGACTCAGAAATCAATTTATTTGATTGATTTGCATAATTAAATTCAGGTCCAACGTGAGCAACACCTATATCATTTTGTAAAAATCCAATTTTCTCATTTTTCTTAATATCATTTATTATCTGTTGTTTTAGTTTTTCTTCTTTACTTACTTTTTCATTTATTTCTTCTGTTTTTTTAGCATCTATAGCATCTGCTATTTTTTCTTCCTCATCAATATCTGGATTTGGAATTTCCTCCTTTGGGACAAAAGGTTTTAGAGGTCTTCCTTCTTTATCACTTTTTGGGTCTCCTTTATTAATCCTCTCTTCTTCCTCTCTTATCTCTTCACTCTTTTGTACGAATTCTGGACTTTTCATATATTTTTTGTTTATTTAATAAATTATAACTAATATCTAGTTTAACACATTTTCTATTATATCTAATAATTCTAATGGATTATCAATTATTGATACAGGATTACCTTTCTCCAAATTTTCCTTACCATGAATCCCCCATGTAACGCCTATGGATTTAACACCACAAACATTCCCTTCCAAAATATCACCAAGTGAATCAGTAATAAAAACTGCATCTTTTGGTAAAACATCATATTTATTTAGTAAACTATTTATTTTAATTATTTTACTTCTATCTACATCTGTGCCTAAAATATCTGAAAAATATTTCCTTAGATTTTCTTTGTTTAAAAAATTTTCAATTAAATATGTATAGGTAGAAGAAACTATAGCAATTTGATACTCCTTGCTTAATGAAGTAATTGATTTATGTAAAGTTTCATGAATATTTATCTTTTCAATATTATTCTGATATTTTTCCTTAAAATCATGTGGAATAATATAATTACCTCCACTTTCTACATTATTAATAGCATCAATAAAATTGCCATTTGAAAAATCTTGAAACTTATTCCAGGTAAGACTAGGATTCTTTTCTTTGTGTATTGCATAAGAAAATTCTAAAGTATTTACCAATACTCCATCAAAATCAAATATTACTAATTTTTTATTTTTTTGATTCATTGTTAAAATATTTTTTCACTTCTTTTAATGCTATTACAGTGAGAGTAGACAATGGGTTATTTATCTCATAACTCTCAACTTCATTTATTGCATCTTCTAATTTTTTATATACCACTTCGTGTCCCTCTTTTACTTCTTCTTCTGTAATAGATAAAGCTGATTGTGTTCCTATTGTATTTGCAATAAAAACAAATGTTATTGAAATATATTTTTTTCGATACAATTTTGCATAACCCAATGAAGCAAGGATGGAAATATTATAACCAATTTCTTCCTTACACTCTCTGATTAATGTTTCAAATATACTTTCTCCTGTCTCCATAGTACCGCCAGGAATACTTATCTTATTTTTAGAAATTAAATTAATTAGAATTACTTTATTTTCTGAATCAAATATTACAGCCTTAGATTTATAAACTAGGGGTAATTTGTCGGTCTTTGATAATGAATAACCCTTTAAATCAACAACTGCCAACTCATGACTGATACCATTTAAATCAATATATTGTTCAGCTGTTTTTAAAACTTTTTTTACCTCTGTAAATGTTAAAGTATCTAATGCTTCTTTATATGTTGCCCATTTATAGTTTTGAATTTCAGACTCCTGAATAGTAACTTCATCATTTTCTGTAAAAGCAATAAAATACTCAACAGTTTTATCATAATGATTTCCATTTTCTTCAAAAGAATACTTTTCTGCAAGGCTTGGTAACTCTGCTAATTTTATATCTGCAATTCCAGTTTCTTCTTTCAGCTCGCGAAGTGCAGCCTCTTGAGCTTTTTCACCCGATTCTAAATGTCCCTTGGGAAAACCCCAATGGCCTTTTACGTGCTGTATAATTAGAAATTTATCCTCGTCTTTATTTCTACGAAGAACAAGTATTACACCATAGGATTTATCGTTAATATCCATTTTTTATTTTTCAACAACTATTTTAAACACAAACTCATCAATTTTTATTTCAACTCCATCATTTTCTTTTATTTGTATTTCTTTTGCACTAGTAGATTTCATTAATTCTTGCTTAAATTTATTTATTAATTCTTGACCATCTACATTTGTATTTATAGTAAGAATTATAACATCAGAAGGATTTAATCCATTCTTTTTTCGTATATCTTGTATCGCTCTCAATAATTCACGATATTGACCTTCTTTTTTCAAATCTTCTGTAATATTAGTATCAATCACTACATTCTGTTCTTCCCCTTTTTCTAAGATAATTTCTTTTATATTTAACTCATCTTTAATAATTTCATTGTATTCTTTTCGTAATTCGTAATTCGTAATTCGTAATTCTCCAAGTGGTTGTCGAACAGGGATTCCAGCTTTTTGTCTTGCTTGTAATCCCAAAGTAACAACATCTCTTACTATTTGCATTTCATCAATAACAGTAAAATTAATATCCTTTATGTCCATTTCAAAAAAGAAATCCGTGAGATGAACACTCTCTGCATCTAAAGGAGACTTTAATTTACTCCAAACAGTTTCGGACACGAAAGGCATAAAAGGAGCAAATAACTGAGCTGTAATCTTTAAAACAAAATATAGTGTATGTTTTGCACTCACATCTCCATCTTTAATTCTCTCGCGAGATCTACGCAAATACCAAGTTGAAAGATCTTCAATAAACAACTCAAACGGTTTAGTTGCTTGTGCTAAATCATAATTATCCATACCATTTTTTACTTCAATCATAAACTGATGTAAGCGGTTAAAAATCCATTGATCAAGTAGATTATTAGATGTTTTATATTCACTTTTTTCTATTTCAATATCTCTATATAATTCATAAAAAGCTACTACATTATTAAAACGATTAATAATTTTACTTGCAGCCTCTTGAACTAATTTTTCTGAAAAATTAACATCCTCTCCTTTCATAAGAGTACTAGACATCAAATAAAACCTGAGGGCATCAACTCCATATTTATCAAATAAAATCCAAGGATCTGGAAAATTATTTTTTGACTTAGACATTTTATTTCCATCTTCTGCCAAAACAGTACCAGTTGTTACAACGTTTTTAAATGGAGCATTATCAAAAAGTATTGTTGATAATGTGTGAGTATAATAAAACCAGGTTCTAGTTTGTGCGACATATTCAGCTACAAATCCCGAAGGAAAATTTTCTTTCTGCCAATTTTTATTCTCAAATGGATAATGATCTTGAGCAAAAGGCATTGACCCTGATTCAAACCAACAATCTATAACTTCTGAAATTCTTTTGTATTCAACCCCATTTTCATCTTGTAAAACAATACTATCAATATATGGGCGATGTAAATCAAGTTCATAATTTTTATTATGGGGTATTGGAACAAAGTCTAATTGAATACATTCTGCATTATTCAAATAACAAAAATCTTTACTGCACCTCGACATTTCGACAGATTCTTTTGCTGTATAGCCTCGAGACCCAGCAATAGCTAGCCATGATGGGCCACCATGAGTAATGATTAAAATATTTTTATTTGCGTACTTATTTTCTGCTTCATAAATTAAATCCATTGTCCTATTTTTAACGTCAGAGAATGATTCACTGTCTTCTTCAACTTCTCTTGCAAAATTTTCTGGCGTGTTAGGATATTTATCATGATATTTTTTCCAAGATTTACCTTCATATGAAGGTACTGAAATTTCACGAATACGGTTATCAATAAAAATTGAATCTAATTGTATTCCTAAAGTTTGAGCAACAATTTCAGAGGTTTCTTTTGCTCGATTAAAAGGAGATCTTACAATCAAATCTATTCCTAAATTCTTCATTTTTTCTGCACTTATCTTAACTTGTTCTTTTCCATGATCTGTAAGATGACTATCATTACCCAAAACTGTATTAACAATCCAATTTAAATTACTATCAGCCTCTCCATGTCTCATTACAAAATATTTATTACCAGATTTTTTAACTTTTAATTTTAAATCTTCAAGAGAATTAACCATCATTATTTTTCCCGTTTCAGACTTCCAAATAGGAAGTGGACTTGCCCAATAACGATTACGAGATATAGTCCAATCAGGAGCAGTTTCAACAATATGACGAAACCTTCCTTCTTTTAAATGAGACGGAATCCAATTAATATTTTCTGCTTTTTCGAGTAAATCTTTTTTAACTTTTTGAATATTCACGAACCACGAAGGAAGTGCATAGTAAAGTAACGGTGTCTCACATCTGTAACAATGAGGATATGAGTGAATAATTTTTTCTTTCGCTACTAACTTACCTTCATAAGCAAGATATTTTATAACCAAAACATCAGTAGACTGATGATCTTCTTTTGGTTTTGCTTTTACATTAGGAAAATCTATAACCTCCTTAGAAAAATCTCCATTGGGTTCAACATGTCGAATAAATGGAATGTTATGCTCTTTAGCAAGATTCATATCGTCCTCACCAAAAGCAGGTGCCTCATGAGCAATGCCTGTACCCTTATCTGCAGTTACAAAATCAGCATGCCAAACTTTCCAAATATTATTTTTATTTGGCATGTCTACATTTTTATAATAATCAAATATTGGCTCATAAGAAATACCAATTAAGTCAGAACCTTTTACTTCCTTCATTATTTCTGGTTCATTAAATTTACTCTTTAGTCCATCAAAAAGATCCTTTGCCACTATAAATATTTCTTCTCCATATTCTGATTTATTTTTTATAAAAACATAAGTTAAATCTTGATTGACTGCGATTGCAGTATTACCTGGAAGTGTCCATGGGGTTGTAGTCCAAGCAATTAAATATGTATCTTTATATTTTTCATCAGAAACTTTAAATTTAACATACACAGAAATATCAGTTATATCTTTATAACTGTTATCCATTGCAATTTCGGAGTTGGCAATTGGAGTCTCACAACGAGGGCAATAAGCAAGCACACGTACTCCTTCGTAGAGTAATTCTTTTTTATTTAATTCTCCAAGTGCCCACCAAACACTCTCAATAAAAGTGTTATCCATCGTTTTATAAGAATTGTCGAAATCAACCCAACGACCGATACGTTCAACTGTTCTTTTCCAATCATTAACATAAGTTAATACCTTGCTTCTAGCATGCTCAGTAAATTTATCAATTCCTAATTCTTCAATAGCTTTCTTTCCAGAAATTCCTAAATCTTTTTCAACTATATTTTCAATAGGTAATCCATGACAATCCCAACCCCATCTTCGTGGAACATAAAAACCGGACATTGTTTGATAACGACCAATAACATCTTTAGCTACACTACCAAGAATATGACCATAGTGAGGAAGACCTGTAGCAAAAGGTGGTCCATCATAAAAAACATATTTACCCTTTGGTGATTTTTTTGCTAAAGATTTTTCAAAAATTTTATTATCTTTCCAAAATTTTATTATTGCTTCCTCTCGAAGTGCTGATTCTGATTTTAAATTTTTTTCTTCCATATTTTTATAAAACGGAACAAATTATTTTATGAAAAAATGTCTGGCTCCTCGTCATCCCTCATCCGAGGACTTTTTTCAGAATATAATTTGTGAAGTTTTTTGCCTGTTAAATATTAATTTTTACATATAAAATTAAAAAACTCGTCCATATACAACAATTACAATAATTGCTATACAAGGACGAGTTTCTATTCCTATCCGCTTCCGCGAAGGAGACCCGTGGTACCACCTCGTTTACTTCTCATTTATAGGGTTCTACTTACCAATAAAGGCTTTCTTCCCAAATGCTCAGAGGTGATAACCTCTTCAACGCGTATATTAAGAATACTACAAAATCTTAAATTTGCAAGAAAATTAAATTTAAGATAATATCAACTCGAATTGCACTTTGTGACGTCGAAAGGAAATCGTTTTATAGGACAACGCTAATCGGTCCTTTGCTTTAAATAGCTAATAAAATTTTGAGAGCTTCCACTCTGTGGAAATGCGAGCAGAACATAATAGTTCAGCCTCATTAAGATTTCAGTAATTCAACAACTTTGATAGATACTAGCGAAAGCAAGTCCTAAAAGGCGACAAAGTGTCTGCGAGTATTCGTACGAAAAATCAAAGTGGGCGCTGTTATTCTAACGAATAACAGCGCTTTTTTATTCTTCAAATTTAACTATTCCATTATATTTGTCTCCTATTATATGACCATTATATTTTGGTAAATCTATTTTATTTTCTATTTTAATAATTTTAGGATAAGAGAAAAATATTTTTGTTTTAAAATCTTTATTCGCCAATTGTTCTCCAAAAACGCATTCATCTATATCCCCAGAAAAAATTACTAGTTTTTTATCTTTTAACTTATTAAATAATTTAGTACTATAATTTTCCATATTTTTCAGAAGAATAATAGTCTCATCTAAATCTTTTGCTTCATCCAATTTTTCCATAAATACATCTTGCTCTCCAGAATCTATTATTATTGCTCGCTCATTTATTGAATCTCCCAATTGTTTTCTAAAATCTGCTTTAGCTTCAGGATATGCAGTCAAAAATAAAATCTTATTTCGACTTTCAAATAAACTTGTGACCAAAGAAACACTAAAAAGAGAAGCTCCTTTCTTACAAGCGCCTGTTATTAATATAGGAAAATCATCTTGAGTAAATCTTACTATTTCATTATTTACTAAAATATTCATAAGAATATTACATTTTTTCAGGAGTTTCTATTCCAAGTAACCAAAGTCCATTTTTCATGGTTTGATAAAAAGCTTGAACTAGTTTTAAATGATAGTTAGCATATTTATTTTCATCAACTAAAATCTTTGTATTTCCATAAAAAGAATTAAAAGCACTTGCCATATGAATAAGATATGTAGCTACATGATGTGGCTCAAGTTGAAGATAAGAATATTCAACAATTTCGGGAAATTGATAAATAAATTTTTCTAATTCTGTAATTTCAGCTGGAATGTCTAATTTATCTCTATAATCAAAATCTTCTGATTTTGAAATAATTGAATTAGCCCTTACTGCTGTGTATTGTAAATATGGACCGGAATCTCCTTCAAATGATATTGATTTCTCGAAATCATAAACTATATCACTACCAAGTGATGATTTAAGTATAGAATATTTTAAAGCTGAAACTCCAACAATCTTTGATATTTCTTTTTTCTCATCATCAGTCAACTCACGATCCTTAACTTTTTCAAGAACAATATCCATAGAGTCATGTAAAAGTGATTCACCTGTAACAATATTTCCCTTTCTAGAAGACATTTTTCCTGAAGCAAACTTCATCATCCCATGTGTGATATGCTTCATTCTTGATTCAAAGTCAGGATGTATTAGAGAAATAGCCTTCTGTACAACTTTCATATATTCAGCCTGCTCTGTAGCAGTGACAACTATAGAAATATCTGGATTTTCTTTTTCAAATTTAGTAACAGTTAACCCAATCTCTTTTGTCTCATAAGTTGGAAGCCCTTGAGAATTTATAAATACACGAGTATGAAGTTTCTTATCATAATTTTCTCCATGAAATACAACTGCTCCACGTTGCCCGTTCTCCGCTTGCTCTGGAGTAGGGTCAGACTCATCAAAAACTTTGCCAATATTTTCTCTGACAATTTTTTCTCCAATAGGAGCCATTGTACTTTCAAAAAAGTAGCAACCATCTTTAAATTTGGTACCTAGAAGTTTATATATTTCTTCAAATGCATCAAGTGTGACTTGCCTACCCCAATCATATATTTTATTTATTTCTTCATCGCTTCTTTCGTAAATTTTTTTATTTATTATTTCAATTTCTTTTTTTGCATTTTCATCTGTATCATATAAATTACTACCTTGTGAATAACACCTACCAATATATTGAGCTTGTTCTGAAACAGTCTCATCTCCACTAGGTACACCAAACTTTATAAGACCATAAATGGCTTTTGCTACATGAGGACCAACATCACCTTGGTAATTTGCCCTTACAATTTCTGCGCCAGAAAATTCCACAATACGAGAAATTGATTCCCCTATTGCATTTGTCATTAAATGCCCAATATGAAAAGGCTTAAAAGGATTTGGGTCTGTATATTCCACCATAATTTTTTTGCCATGAAGAATATTGTTTTTACCCCAATTTTCTTTTTCTTCTAAAATTTTATTTATACTATATGTAAAAAATTCTCGTGATAGATAAAAGTTTATAAATCCGGCACCAGCAACTTCTATCTTTTCAATTTCTTTTGGTAAATTTTTATTTAATTCCTCAACTATTTTTTCTGCCAATTCTCTAGGATTTTTACCAATCTTTTTAGCACAAATCATTGCTACATTAGTAGAATAATCACCATTCTTAAAATCATCTGGATGCTCAACAGAAAAATTACTCTCTTCTATTTTAAGATTTTTTAGGACTTCTATTATTAATAGTGTAATTTTGTGTTTCATAATATCTCTATATACTTGTCTTAATTTCAGAATAAATTTTCATTGCTTCTCTTGGATCTAATTTTAATTTAAATATAGAATCTCTGTCTCTTGGCTGATTTCTATTTTCTCTACTTTCTTTAATCTCTAAAATAATTTTATCTAATTGATTTTTATTAATTATTTCTTCATAAATTGGATTAAGCCTTACAAGAGAATATGGAATATAACCTTTTTTAATATAAAAGGTCAAGAATTGTAAATTGCCTGCTGAAACATGCTCAAATTCTAATTGATTATCTACTTGGCATTTTAAATCATATAAAAGATCTGCGAAACCAGAACCTTTTAACTCTTCCGTTACAGACACACCCCAATGATTTTCAGAATGATAATGGGGGTAATCATTTTCAGATATATATTCAGCTTGACCTACCCAACCTGAAACATGAGGGTTTTCTGAACGAAACGTGTTGAAATTTTCTTCTCTATTAAAAATATCCAACCTATGACCATTATCATTCTCTTTATTTTCACCTTTACGTATATATAAACTATAACTTTTATCTTTATATTTTATAAAATCTAAAATGGCTTCACCTTCTTCAACAGAACAAATTTTATCAATCAATTCATCAATTTTAAAATTAAAATTGATACCCCGATTATTCAAGGCTTCAAGTTCTTTTCTAAATAAATTTCTATTAAAATCTATTTTTGAATCCAAAGAACCTAATTCGGGATTTTTATTTTGTTGTTTTATTATTTCATAGGATTCCATATTATTTCTTCCCCGTCGAACCAAATGCTCCCATACCACGATCTGACTCACTCAATATATCAGTAAATTCCAATTCAGCGATAACAACTGGAACTATAACCAATTGTGAGACTTTATCTCCCTCTTCTACAGTATATGGCTCACTTCCAAGATTTACAAGATGAGTATTATATTCCCCTCTATATCCAGCATCAAAGACTCCACCCATATGAATGAGTCCGGCTTTTGAGATACTAGACTTATCCATAACGATTGCAGCGTTCCCCTCTGGAAATTCCATAGCAAACCCATGGAAAAAACGATAATGTCCCATTGGAGGGATAGTTACCGTTTCCATAGAATATAAATCCATACCAACATCTCCAGGATGAGCATAGCTTGGTAGCTTTATATTTTCTTTTAATTTCTTAATTTTTATTTTCATTTTAAAATCTTTAAAACATTTTTATAGACTTCTTCGTGTATATCTTCCCGTGTACGTAATTTATTTTTCTCTACACAATTTATCTTACACCAGTTTGGTTGATTATCAGCAAGCCACATGGCACTTTTGTATGAATTCTTCATAAAATCAGCATCTCTTTCATGGACATCTTCTTTTCTTCTCAAATACACACGATTAGTACTTTGATTTCTTTCTTTGAGTAATTTATTTCCGAAAGCCAATGGAACATTTAAATAAAAAGTAATATTCGGTCTAGGAATTCCAAAAACCCTAAATTCCATATCATCTAGCCATCTCAAAAATTCTTGGCGTTTTTTTAAATTACTTATCTTTCCACCTTGATGTATCTGATTTGCACTTGCATAACGATTAGCGACAACAATATAATCCTTTTTTATCCATTCTTCTATCTTATCTTTAGATTCAAAGCGGTCTGCCGCATAAAGGACTGATGCTATTTTAGGATGAACATGAAGGAAATTATAGTATTGCACTGAAAGACAGTGCCCAATAAAAGCCCCAAAGAAATTCTTGTAATATTCAGGAAAATCTACCATACGAACTTTATAACCATCATTCTTTAGTCTGTTAATCAAAAAGTTCACCTGTGTAGCTTTTCCACTTCCATCAGTTCCATCTATCACAATTAATTTTCCTTTAGTTTTTTGTTTTTTCATAATTATATTCTAATTATACTTAATAATACTAAGTATTCCAAATGGACACAAACTCTGCCATGGCAGAGTTTGTGTCCATTGTGTTATTTTTATATAATACTACATATGTCAATCGTTGGAGAAATATTAGAAGAACTTTGGAATACAGAAATCAATTATAAGGGATTGCGTGTAAATATATTTGGTATTCCTAAGTTTAAAAAATATTCTAAAAAATCAATACAGTGTACAATAAATCGCTTAAGCAAAAATAATGTAATCGAAAAAGAATCGGCTGGAATAGTTCTTTCAAAATATGGGAAAGAATATGTGAAGAAAAAATTTGATTCACTCAAACAGTTTGATAGACCAGAAAATATTTCAAGCAAAAGGGATTTACTAATAATGTTTGATATTCCTACTTCAAAGAAGGCTCATAGAGAGTGGTTGAGATGGCATTTAAAAAAATTCAATTATATTATGGTACAAAAAAGTGCTTGGGTGGGACCATACCCTCTCCCAAAAGAGTTTAATGAATATTTAAAAAGTATAAAACTTAATAAGTGTATAAAAACTTTTAAACTAGATAAACCATATAATCAATAATCGTTCATCTTTAAACGTAAACAATCTCTGCCATGGCAGAGATTGTTTACGTTTGTTTATTTTATTTTTTAGTTTAAATTTATTATTTAAAAATTCTTTTTATTATTTCAGGTATTTCTTCTTTGTTTTGATAAGAGTAGATTTTACAATTTGGATTCCCTGCAATCATTGCAGAAATTCTTTTACCTTCTATTTGATTGTAAAGACAATATATATCTTTATTTAATTTTTCAGCATATGCTATCTCGTACCCAACACCAAGTGATGGGACTGTGACATCCGCAATAAAAATATCAGCTTCCTCAACAAAAGAAACATCTCTTTCATAAATTTCTTTTTCCGTCATATTTAAAGTTCCATAACTCGTTAATGATTTATCAGCAACGAACTCGCTTAAAACTTCTCCAAAGTTACCAAGTTCTTTTACAATGACAGCGTAAAAATCATCATGCTCTCTTCCTCCTCTTATTGAGCCAGAAAAATATATTTTCATAATTTATTTACTTCTCAATACCTTATCCATTTTTGCTGCGAGTTTAATCATATCTGCCTCTTTTCTTCCACGAGTTGTTTCTGCACAAGTTCCAAGACGAATTCCAGATGGATCCATAACACTTCGAGTATCGCCTGGAATTGTGTTCATATTTACGATTATCCCAGCTTTTTCAAGTTTATCACTGGCCTCTTTTCCAGAAATACCCTTGCCTTCCATCCATGTATCCATAAGTATTAGATGTGAATCTGTACCGCCAGAAATAATATGCCATCCATATTTTTGTAATTCGCGAGCGAGTACCTTAGCATTTTTTATAACTTGCTTTGCATATTTTTTAAATTCTGGTTTCATTGCTTCTGCTAAACATACCGCAACAGCTGCAATATTATTTTCATGAGGTCCACCAAAAAGTCCGGGTATTACCATCTTGTCTAATTTTTTATCAAAACCACGCTCATCCTTTTTTACAAAAAGAATTGCTTGTCTTGGACCACGAAGAGATTTATGAGTTGTGGTCATAACAGAATCTGCATAAGGAAATGGCGATGGGTAAGCTCCTCCTGCTACAAGTCCAGCAAAGTGTGACATATCTACATGGAGTAATGCTCCACAAGCATCTGCTATTTCTCTAAACTTTTTGAAATCCACAACTCTTGGATATGCAGTAAACCCACAAACAATAATATCAGGTTTTTCTTGCACAGCTAATTTTTTTAGTGCTTCATAATCAATAACTTCCGTCTTAGAATCCAGTTCAAATTGTAATGGCTTCCAAAGTTTACCGGTCATTGAAAGTGGATGTCCATGAGTAAGATGTCCACCAGAGGTTAATTTCATTCCCATTATTTTTCCGCCGATAGGAACAAGCGCAGAATATAAAGCAAAGTTTGCTGGAGAACCAGAAAGAAGCTGAACATTCACATGCCAATTTTCAGGTTTTAATTTAAAAAGTTTTAAAGCACGCGCAATACAAAGTAGTTCAACTTTATCGACAACTTGATTTCCACCATAATATCTTCTTCCGGGATAACCTTCGGCATACTTATTTGTAAGCTTAGAACCGAGTGCTTTTAAAACATCATCTGAAACAATATTTTCTGACGCAATAAGGTTTACAACACTTTTTTGTCTTTTCTCTTCTTCCTTAATCAGTTTCTCTATTTGTTTATCTTTCATAATATGGTGATAAATTAGATTTATAATAGGTCAATTTTAACATATTTGGTAAAAAACAAGAAAAGGTTATAATAAAAACATGAAAAACTTAGATGGTCTTAATCATTATAAAACAGACATTAATGGTGGTGGTCAGGTAATTATTATTGATACAGGTGCTGTTATAGGCCCAGAATCTGGAGCTATGCTTCAAGCTCTTCACTCAAGATCTACAGGTGGACTTGAAAGTCATTTAAAAATTCTTGCAGACAAAGGACCAGACAATTTTATGAAGAATTTTTATGTTGGCTATGGACATAAATCAATTGGAGATTGTGGCTCAACAACTATATTTATAGAAGGTGTATCAATGCTAGTAGCAAAAGCTATACAAGATTGGCCATTATATTCTGGACAAGAATCTTCTACTCGTTATATAGATTTTCAAGTTCAACCATTCAAAAATCCAATGGGGACAAAAGAAGCAGAAAAGCTTATTGAAAATTGGAGAAATTTTTATAGTGAATCAATGGAAATAACAAAAGATAATTTAAAAATAAGATTTCCAAAAGAAGAAAGTGAACCAGAAGGTATTTATAACAAAGCTATTAATGCCCGCGCATTTGATACTCTCCGTGGATTTTTACCAGCAGGTGCAACAACAAATTTAGCTTGGCATACAAATCTAAGACAAGCAGCAGATAAAATTGCAATTTTAAGACATTCCCCTATTAAAGAAGTTGTAAATACATCTAAAGCAATAGAGGAAACACTTAAAAAAGCCTACCCAAATTCATTTAATCATGAGATTTTTGATACAACAGAAAATTATAATAAATTCTGGATGGAATCAGATTATTATTATCACAACCCCAAGTGTCCTGATTTTGAGATGACAAACAACTCAATAAATACAAATCTTCTCAAAAAAGAAATTTTAGAAAAAAGACCTCTAAAAACTGAACTGCCTAAATATTTATCTGAGGCAGGTACTGTCCAGTTTGAATTTCTTTTAGATTATGGCTCATTTAGAGATTTACAGAGACACAGATCTGTAACACAAAGAATGCCATTATTAACAACAGAGTTAGGTTTTGAAAATTGGTATATAGACGAACTCCCTGAAAGCATTAAATCTAAAGCTTTATATTTAATAAAAAACCAAGCTGAAAAAATAAACAAACTAAACATATCAAAAGAGGAAAAGCAATATTATATACCTATGGGATATAATATATCAAACAGAATAACAGGAGGATTACCAGGGTTAGTATACATAGCAGAGTTAAGATCAACTCAATTTGTACATCCGACTCTACGTAAAAGAGCAAAACAAATGGCAAGCAAGCTTTTAGAAAGTTTTGAAAAATTTGGTTTGGTTCTACATATAGATAAAGATAATGATCGCTTTAACATAAAACGAGGTGAACATGATATAGTTTTAAAATAATAAAAAATCCGCTTTAAAGCGGATTTTTTATTATGGGTCTATGTCTGTTTTTTCTCTAATAAAAATGTCTTTACCTTCTGGTGATTTAGATTTTATATATTTGCGATTTTTATTTTTTTCTATTTTTTCAACTAATTCTTTTTCTAAATCATAACCGAGAATTTCGCACATCCCGAGTAAAAAGATTGCAACATCTGCAAACTCTTCTGCTACTCCATCTTGATTTTTACTAAATTTTGAATATGCTTCAGAAAGTTCTTCGTGTGCCCGACAAAATTCAATAGCTACATCTGTAGTATTAAACCCTTTCTCAAGTTTATTTCGCATGACTTCTTTTTGTAATTCTTTAAGATTTACCATAAATATTTACATATCTTTATAAGTTTCCATTTTATCATTTAATAATTCATAATTAATTCCAGCTTCTTTAAATAGTTCCTTACTTCGATGTCCAGCATGATAATCGAGCTCACAAACAATTCTTACTATTCCTGCATTTATAATCATTTTGGCACACACATAACATGGTGTCATATGACAATATAGAGTAGAACCATCCAAAGCTATACCAAAACGAGAAGAATTAACAATTGCATTTTGCTCAGCATGAGCAGTTCTTATACAATGCCTACTCTGTGTTCCATCTTCTTGAGTAACTGTATGCATCTCATGTCCTACTTCATCACAATGAGCAGTTCCAGTGGGAGAGCCAATATATCCAGTACTAAGAACTCTTTTATCTTTTACAATAACACAACCTGATTTACCTCTATCGCAAGTACTTCGAGTACCAACAAGATCAACCATATTTATAAAATATTCATCCCAAGATGGTCTTATATGAGATTCTTTTGTTCCATTTTCTTCCATAAAAATATTATATTATTTTTTAATTAATTTACCTAATCACAAAAAATCCTAAAATCATTCCAACAAAATTAAGGACTGTATGGGAAGCTGATATTAGGATTAGGTTTTCATATTTATAATACATCCAGGCAAAACCGATTCCAGCAATAAATGTAACTGGAAGAACAAAATATGAATTAAGATAAATAATATGCATTAGTGAAAAAATACTAGCATTCAAAATAATAATAAATGCTGGGCTAGAAAAAACTCGACGAAACATATTCATAAGTATTCCACGAAATAATATTTCTTGGATAACAGAAAGTGGAATAAATAAAATTAAAAATTTAGCATTTGTCCACCAATTTAAAAATGGCTTACCTATTTCAAGCTCTTCCATCAATAAAAGAAAAATTACCCCACCAACTGTAAATATTAAATATTGCCAAAAGTATTTTTTCCAGTCTTTACGAATACCAAAATCTTTATTATTCCATTTTTCATAACGGGTAATCCCATAAATTAATACAGTTATTAAAAGTAACATTACTATACGTAAATTACTTGAAATGACTTTATAATATAAGAGTAAAATTGGAATTAAATATAAATATAATATTTGCAACCAGACTACTTCTCTTTCGTGTTTAATAATATCCATCCCTGTTCGCGATAGTCCCTCATTATATGGGACGTATCTTGTTAATTTTAGTTAATAATATAAACCTTAAAATAATTTGAATCTAAACGTAAAAGATAACAAACGCATCTCTAACTGGATCCGCTAAAGCATTATACTATATTTTCCTGTACACTAAAATTGCCGTAAATTTATTCTATGAGCAAAATAAATTTACGGCAATTTTGTTATAAATATTTATTGTTTTACTTGAGTATCTTTTATTGGAATAGGTCTTAATTGAATTGATGAAGCACTAACACTTCCATCAGAATTAGTTGTTCCAGTTACCATAACTTGCTTACCAATAATTAAATCTGTAGATGTTCCCTCAACTGTTTTTTCAATTTTTGTTGAAGGAGAATAGAAAATTATTTTTGAACCACCATTATTTTCTTTTACAGTAATACTTGTAGCATCTTTTGTAAGAATTTCGCCATTTACAAATCCGCCACCAGTGGCACCTCCACGCATTCCACCTCCTATTCTAGTACCTCCATTTTGTCCAAGTCCATTTTGAATTCTATTTGCTAATTGGTTTGAAGAACTTTTTGAACTTCCATATGTCATTCCACCCCAAAAACTGACACCTGCAATAATCAAACAAACTGCTACACTCGAAACGATTTTTTTATTCATATGATTTTAAAAATGAAACAAATTATTTTATGAAAAAATGTCTGGCCCCTTTTCCTCCCTCCTCCGAGGACTTTTTTCATAATATAATTTGTTTCGTTTTAATTATTAATTATTAATTAGTAATTTTTAATTACTTTATTCATACCTCAATGCCTCAATTGGATTGAGTTTTGATGCACGCTGTGCTGGGTAATATCCAAAAACAATTCCTATAAAAGCCGAAACACCAAAAGCTAATAAAACTGACGATAATGAAACAGTTGTTTGAAGTATTCCTAAAGTCGTAACCCCAAAAGATATTCCCCACCCCAAAGCAACTCCTATGACTCCACCGACAAATGTTAGCATAACTGCCTCAATTAAAAATTGACGATTAATATCTCTACGTTTTGCTCCTATAGCTTTACGTAAACCAATTTCACGTGTTCTTTCTGTAACAGTTGTAAGCATCATATTCATAATTCCGATGCCTCCAACAATAAGTGATATCCCAGCAACAGCTGCAAGTAAGGTTGTAAATGTCCCTGTAACAGAAGAAGCTGTAGCAATAATATCCGCTTGATTCATTGTGGAAAAATCAGCAGTAGCAACATTGTGACGAGCTAAAAGAGTAGAAGTAATGTCTGCTTGAACTTGAGTTGTAACATCAGAACTTACAGCAGCAACACTTATCGAAGTTACATATTGGTCACCAGAAAAATACCTTTGAGCTGTTGTTAAAGGAATATATATCATATCATCGGCGTTCTGAAAACCTGATCCTCCTTTGGCTTTAGTTAAACCAATTATTTTAAACTGTGTACCTTTAATACGAATTGTTTGACCAATTACATCCCCTCCTACTCCAAAAAGATCAGTCTGTACGGTTGGTCCAATAACTGCCACTTTTGCACCGCTTTGATTATTTTGGTCTGATATAAAATCTCCTTGATCGATTTGTAAATTACGGACATCTGGGTAAGTCGATGTCACTCCGTCAACGGTTGTATTAGTATTGGTTCCTCTTGCTGTTACTTGCATACGACTTGAAACTTCAGCAGTGACGGCTTTTATAGAATCTAAGGTAGAAAGAGCACTAACATCTTCTATTGTTAATGTTTTTGCTGAACCACGACCTTGATTTACTTGTTGTCCAACTCCTCTTGGTGCACCAGGAGAAACTACAATTAAATTTGCGCCAATAGATTGAATTGATGCTGAAATAGCACCTTGCGCACCAGCACCAATAGCGGTCATTGCAATAACAGAAGCAATTCCAATAATAATACCCAGCATTGTAAGTCCTGACCGGACTTTATTTCCAGAAAGTGACATAAATGTTTCTTGTAAAATATCTTGTGTTTTCATCCGCCTAAACTTTTTTACGAAATAACATATTATTATAAAAATATATTATTAAGAAAAAAGAAATTAAATTTATAATTATTCTATATTGAAAAGTTTTGGTGGATTTATTCCATTCTAATTGTTCTTTTCTTATGCAACTTATTATCACTAATAATAAGTCCGTCACGTATTGTTATGATTCTATCAGCATGCTCAGCAACATCTGGTTCATGAGTAATTAAAACAATTGTTCTTCCTTGTTCTTTATTTAATCTCTGAAATGTACCTAGAACAATTTCTCCAGTTTTTGTATCTAGATTACCAGTCGGTTCATCAGCAAGAATAATAGTCGGATTATTAACCAATGCTCTAGCAATGGCCACACGCTGTATTTGACCACCTGAAAGTTGATTTGATAAATGTGAAAAATGAGCTTCATCTAGACCACTTGCAAATAATGCTTCTCTTGCGCGTTCTATTCTTTCTTTCTCTCCTACACCTTCGTAAATAAGAGGCAAACAAACATTACGAAGAACTGTTGTTCTTGGAAGTAAATTAAAAGACTGAAAAACGAAGCCGATTTTATCTTTACGAATATCTGCAAGTTCATCGTCTGTTAATACCGATACGTCTTTACCATCTAGAAAATATGTTCCAGTAGTTGGACTATCTAATGCTCCCAATATATGCATCAGGGTTGATTTTCCAGAACCAGATGGACCCATAATAGCAACGAATTCTCCATCTTCTATTTTAAAACTTACACCACTTAGGGCATTAAAAGGTTCATCTCCTGTTTGATATATTTTTGTTATATTATGTATTTCAATCATAATTTAATTTCCACCCATTCCTCTAAATGAACTACCTCCTCCTCCACCCCTATTAGCATTTCCTCCTACTGCATTTAAGATGCTTGGCGTTGTTGATTTTGCTGCAGTTGTTGTACTAACAACTGTCTTTGTAACAACAATATCTCCTTCTTTTAATCCTGAAATAATTTGTGTTTTAGTATCATCAACTAACCCTATCCCAACTTCAACTTGTTTTGGAAGAGTAGGTGATAAAGACCCTTGTGCTCCAGTTGTATCCACTAAAAGTGGTGAATTAAATATTTCTACAGAGCTTACTCCATTCTTGCTTTTAATAGCACTATTTGGCACAACAATAACATCTTGAGCCATATCAGTAATAATCGTTGCTGAAACACTCATACCAGACTTAACTAAATTGTCACCTGTATCAAAATTAATTTTGACTTTATATGTAACAACACCAGAAGATACGGTTCCAACAGAATCTATTTCAGCTATTTTGCCAGTAAGAGTTAAGTTTGGAACAGCATCAAAAATTAAAGTAACTTTTTGACCTAATTTTATCTTCGCAATATCAACTTCATTAAGAGTAATAATTGCCAGTTTATTTTTTGTAATCAAAGTTCCTATACTTGAACCAGAAGGTTCACCTACATTAGCGGTAAGAGCAGCTATTGTTCCATCAAATAGAGCATAAATAAAACAATCATTATATGCGGCCTGTTTGTTTTCTACTGCAAGTTTAGCCGATCTTATATCCAATTCATCCGCACCTGCCACAAATTCTTTCAATGATTGTGTATTTTCTTGAAGTGAATTAATCGTTGAAAGAAAATTATTGACATAAGTATTTGAACTATTAACCCAAGAGTTAACAGATGTTCTAGTTGTCGGAGTTTTAGAATTATTCTCATAACTCAAATCATATACAACATAATTGAAAGCTGCTTCTGTGTTTTTAGATGCAATAGATAAAACTTTAGCTGAATCGTATGTTTTATCTATTAAATTTTTAATTTCTACTTCCGAACTTGTTCTTGATAATGACTTATAAAGTGTGTTTATCCCATCGATACTATTTTTTGCATCATAATAACCCTTTTCTGCTAGTGAAACTTTATCTTTTCCAGTTGAACTTAAATTTGAAATGGTTTTATAGCTAAAAAAACCGTCATTCCCATAAAGATTATACATGTCATTGAGTATCGAACTGGAATCAGAAACATATGATGCTACTGCATTCCAACCATCACTATATCCTTTTGTGATTAAATTTTGTTTTTGAAGTAACGTTAATGCATCTGGAGTACCGACAAGTTTAGCCAAAGTAATCTTTGCATTTTCTAAAGCCAATTTTGCATCACGAGAATCAATAGTTGCTATTAATTTTCCTTTTTTAACTGAATCGCCGACTTTAACTCCTACATATGTAATATCTCCACTTGTTTTTGGAATTATATCTAAAGTGTCCAATGCCTCAACCTGACCAGTACCTGTAACGGTTGCAGTTACACTTCCTTTTTTTACGACTTCTGTAACATAACGAGTTTCTCCACTTGTTTTATTTTTGAAAAAAATATAATAAACACCATAAGCTAACGCTAATATGATAAGACTAGTTATAATTTTATGTTCTAGTATAAAAGTTTTTATTTTTTGTAACATATGTTTTATAATTTAATTAATTGTTTTAATTGGTAATTCTAGTTGAGTTGGTAATTCAGGTGGAGCAGAAATAAATCTTATTAATTTAGCCTCAATCTGACCTGTAGAGTTTGGATTTCCGATAACAATTACATATTCATCCACTTTGAGCTCATTTACTGAAACAACATCTCTCATTCTACGAATTTCTGTTTTATCATTAATAGTAATTATTTTTTCTGTTTGATCTTTTCCATCAGACACAACTATATTGGGTAAATCAATTTTTATAATTTTTCCCATTGCTCCATGTGCATTTGGTAAATTTTCAAAGTCACCAAAATTCTCACCCAACTTAAAACCTCTGTGTGGAGAACCAAAATTCTTAGTATAGTTGTCTCCCCAATCACGACCAAAAGTAGCTTTTCTAAATCCAGCAATCATACCAGCCTGAAAGATTATAAAAATTAAGACTAATATACCTAAAATATAAATTGTCTTTTTAAAAGTTATGGATTCTAAAAATGTTTTTATTTTATTTTTTATTTTAATTGTATTCATATAATTTATGATGCTAATAATTTATTTTTAAATTGATAAGATGTATTTCGTATTGAAATAAATAAAATAAATAACAGGAAAAATGAAAGCGCTAAACTTACAACAGGCAAAGAGTCTGCAAGAGAAAGAGTGTATTCTTTCCAATATGTAGCTATAGCACCACTATCTGAGAATGCTAAAGAGAAATAATTAAAGAAACCTAATCTCATTGCTTGTTCTATTAGACTCTTGATAGAAAAGACACTTCCAAATAGTGATAATATGCTTAAACATAAATAACCAAATTTTTTCCATTTGGTTATTTGAGCACTTTTATATTCAATTGAGCTCCAAACATCACCAGAAAGTCGACTTTCTGGTTGATAAGATGCTTCTTTAAATAATTTTTGTAACTTTTGTTCCACTTTAATATATACGATTAACTATTAATTTTGGTGCAATATTTAAGATATCATTTCGCGCAACATAATAAGTGCTCTGCGATGATAACTTTTTACTGTATTTAATGGCTTTTCTAGAAGCTGTCCTATCTCATTAAATGTCATATCCTCTTGATAATAAAGAACAAGAACTTCTCTGTAATTCTGAGGTATTTTATCAAGAGTATTATTTAATAATTCTTTGTCCTCAAGTTTAATCAGTGCTTCATCTGGTAAAATAACTTCATCTAGAATATTAGATTCAAATGACTCCTCATCTTTATCAAGTGAAGAAAATGAAATCATCTTCTTTTTTCTTAAATAATCAGTTATCGTATTTCGAGTTATTATAAACAACCAAGTTTTGAAGCTAGCTTTGGTATCATCAAATTTTTTGATATTTCTCCAGGCCTTCAAAAAAACATCTTGAACTATATCTTTAGAATTATCAATACCAGCAAAACGAACAGAGTAGTTATAAATAGATGAATTGTATTTATTCACTAATGATTTAAAAGAATCATCATTTCCTTCAAGATATTCCTTTATTAATTCTTTATCATTTTTATCCATTTGTATAATATACTATTTATAATAAAAACAATGAAATAAACTTATATATTTAATGCGCTAGCGCTTGTATATTTATATATAAGTTTACTTATTATATTTTGGATGACTTTCTAGAATAGAAAAAATGTGATTTGCATATCGAGACATGGCAAATAGAACACTAGAAAGTCTATTCAGATAAGAAATCGTACTGGGTTTAATGATTCTTATTCCTTCTTCTGTTGTTGAAATAATTCTCCTTTCTGATTTGCGAGCGAGTGTACGAGCAAAATCTAATCCAGAGCTAATAATACTCCCCCCAGAGATAGTAAATGACGTAATGGGTGGAAGTATTTCTCCTATTTGATTTATAATATTTTCAATCTTTTTTAACTCCTTAATGCCAATAAACATTTTAGAACCACCAAGTTCTGCTTGAATAATAAATAAATTTTGTTGAATATCTTCAATTATTTTACTAAAAAGTATTTTTTTAGTTCCCATTTTTAAAACTATTTTATCAATATCAGAATATACTTTTATTATTCCAAGATACGCATTTAGCTCATCTACTGACCCAAGAGCTTCAATGAGAACTGCACTTTTAGAAATCTTACCTTGCTTACAATCAAAAAGAGTCGTCGTACCTTTATCTCCAAATCCTGTATATAAAATATTTTTGTCTTTTTTTAAGTGATTTTGGGTTTTTTTCATAATTTAAAGTATAACATGGTTAATTATAAAAATATAAATATAGGGGTTGACTATTTTTATAAAAAGGATATAATAATGCTAAATTCTTTAATTAAAAAAATCTCGTTTATGAATAAGCTAAATGACTCTGCCCCTGTGTTGTGGAGAGAAGACCGTGCTGTTGTGATTGGTAACCTTTACAAGTTTCAGGAACCAATTAAAACTGTCAGCATCACAGCTTCGGAAAAAATAAATGAAGTAGGTGATAACGAAAAAATCAGATCGTTCAAAACGGCAAGATTATTTATGGTTGATGAAAAAAATGAAAAATTTGTATTCATCGGGCACAAAACTCCAGAAGATGGAGGTAAAAAATCGACTCGTCGCAAATACATTTTTAATTTGCCTTTCACCCAATAACAGGTAATAGCGTAAGTTATTTACAAAAAAAGGCCCTGCTCTCCGCAAGGCCTTTTTTACTGCTTTTTTAAAATTAATAGTACTAAAAACTTATCTATGGTATACCCCTATAGCTTCACTTATATTTTTATATCCGTCTTTTTTAAGCAATAAAGCGAGTTCTTTATTTATCTTCCCTATTACACTAGGACCCTCATATATCATACCTGTAATCATTTGAACTAACGTAGCTCCTCTTTTTATTTTCTCATATGCATCTGCCCCTGAAAAAATCCCACCACAACCAATTATTATAAATCTATCTTTATACTTTTTATAAACTTCACTAATAAGATTGTTTGTTATTTTTTCTGTTGGCTTACCGCTGAAATTTCCACGTCCTGCATTTTTAATTTCTTCTTGATCAAAAGCGGGATTGGTTCTATCTTTAACTAAATTAGAAAATATAAGACCTTTTACAAATGAATAATTTGAAGCAACTAATGCTAAAGATAGAGTATCCTCTGTACTTTTTTCCAAATACATTTTTATAAATAAAGGCCTATTAATAGAAAGTTTTTCTAATTTTGAAAGTAATAAATTCAATCCTTCTGGTGTATCAAATTTGGTAGGCAAATTTTCTGAATTGATAAGATTGGGGCAGCTAATATTCAACTCAAAGTAATTAAAATAATCTTCTACTAACACTCTTTTAAATGAAATAACTATATCCTCGACCATTTCATCTATATTCGAGTAAGTTTTATTTGTAGAACCAATACTTATACCCAATGGAATACTTTTTTCTCTTTTGTTTATCTTTTTTAAAACAGATTCTATACCCATACTTTTAAAACCTTTATTTACTAATAAAGATTTTGACTTTGGAAGCCGTCCAAGCATCGGACTAGCATTCCCAGCATAAGGAAGATTGGTGACTGTACCAATAGTATGAAAACCAAACCCGACTGAAGGTAATATATCTATAAGGTCTGCATCATAATCAAACCCAGCAGCAAGACCTACTGGATTTAAAAAATTTATACCTGAAACATTTTGAGTTATAATTTCGTTTTTATACAAGAAAATCTTTTTTGTAATAAATCTAAGTAAAGAAAATTTACCCAAAAAATTACCTGTCTTTAAAAAGAAAGTATGTACATCATCGGCCTGGAAACAAAAAAGAATTGGCTTTATAATTTTTTTATAAATTAATCTAATCATCTATTGCTCAGTAGTTACTCCATCAAATTCAGGTCCATCACTTTCTGCTTCAACTTTAGTAGTACGAATTATTCCATCTTTATGATGTGCTGGAGAATAAATTGTATAAAGTTTTAATCCACTCTCACCTGCTATAACATTGTGATTTGAACCACAAGGCACAATAACGGCATCTCCATCTGAGACTTCATATTCAGTCTCATTGATTATTACTTTTCCATTACCATTTTCAAAACGAAAAAATTGATCATTATCTGGGTGTACTTCCATCCCTATTTCTTCATTAGGAAGTAAGCTCATAAGTACTAACTGGCAGTGTTCACCTGTATATAAAACCTTACGAAAATTTGTATTTTCAGTTGTTAATTTTTCAATATTATCTTTATAGCCTTTTTTCATATAATTTATAAAGTGAAACAAATTATTTTATGAAAAAATGTCTGGTTCCTCGTCCTCCCTCGTCCGAGGACTTTTTTCAGAATATAATTTGTGTAGCTTTTTACTTATTAATAATCTTTTCTAATTATAGCACTTTTATCATTCAAATATATACATCTTGTAATTACCCTAAAAAAGGTTAATATAACTAAAAAATAGATACTTATCAACAAAAGGAGGTGAAAATTGAAAAAAATTGTAATTCCAAACCAATTCAAAATTGGTCTAATGCTTTTTATTGCTATAAATATTGCAATAAAATTGATTGAGTGTAAAATTGCAAAAAATTATGATTATAAAATTGCAATTTTATTAATGTTTTTGTTTAGTTTTATTGTAAGATTTTTGATGATACTAATCTATGATTACACAAAAAAAGATTGGCTTCTAATTGAATACTTAAAAGAAAAACTCTATCAAAAACAAGAAATGACCGTACACACATCCGTCACCAGAAAAATATTGAAGTTAAAAAAGATTGGTAATTGGTTTTTATTTATTGGTTTGGTTTGTACTGACCCAGTAGTAACAATACTTTATTATCGTGATGGACACCACATTTGGAATAAAATTCCAAAGAAAAATTTAAACTTATTTTTTATAAGTGAGTTAATTTGCACCTTAACATTAGCAGCTACTATTTACTCAATCATTGGATTGATAAATCTAATTTTTTAAAACGGATTCAAAAGATAAATTTTGAATCCGTTTTGTATTATATTTATCTTTTTTTATGATTGATTATCTTTCGTTTTTAAGAGTAGCTCCTTTCTTAAAGCATTAGCCTCTTTTATTTTTCCTTCATTTGCCAATTTCCATGCCTCGGTAAATTTACTAAAATTATCTTTATTTATAATTTCAACTGTCTTACCCTTACCAACCTTTTCTTCTATAAGATCTTTCCATCCTTCATAATCTTTATTAATCATAGCCTCAGTAATTTTAGCTTCAAAATCTGGAGTATAATTTGGGCCATTTTTTGAAAAATCTCCTTGATATGCAAATGCATTACCTGAAATACCCAATCCAAGAACTAAAGCCATGAGACCACTCATTATTAATTTGTTTTTACTTTTCATAATTTTTTTAATTACTTTATTCTATAATTTATATAATAAAGTAATAAATTTTAACTTTTATAAATGTAAATAACCGTCGCCATCTACATTTATACTACGCTAAAATAATATAATTTATCGCGCAACATTAACTTTTGGGGTTATTTTTTTATTAGTTTACTACCTACCCAAGGACGAATTTCTTCAGCTGTAAATATATTATCCCCATCTATATCTCCTAGTATTTTTATTGTCTCCCCTTCTTTAATTTTAACTTTCTTACCAATAATCGCATTATCTATGTTTATATTCCAAGTAACATTATTAAAATCAACTATATTTATTAAATTACCAGTAATTGAAATAATTTTTCCAGAAATAAGTCCTTCCTCCGGATGAGACCATAGTTCATTTTTATCAAATGTAAGAACACTATAAATTGAAATATTTTCAGATATTGACCCTTCAATTATTTCTCCAATTCTAAATAAGTGAAGTATGGAGCCTATGATTATTGTTAATATTATATATACTCCTATAATTGTTACTACCTTATGGCGATAGCCAAAAAATGTCTTTCTATAATAAAATTCACCTAAAATAGTAAACAACAAAAGACAAACAACCCAAAAATATGGAAGAGTTCTCAGTATAAAATTAAACCCATACTTATTATATAAATCCCAATCATTGTTAAACAAAAGTGATAATGTCACCGAAAAAGATATCGCGCCAATAATAATTGAAACCCCAACAAGAGACCAAAAAATAACTCTTTTTAAGTTAAAGATGTTTTTAGAAATTGGCTTTATGCCACTTTCCTTTATTCTTTGTAATGCTATTTGGCTTATATCTTTATTTTCCATATTATTTAAATTATTTAGTAGATATAATTAATAACTTATCATACTCTTCTTTAAAAAGCTTCTTTCCTCTTAATATTAAATTACCAATTGTACTAACTGGTTTTTTTAAAATATCTGCTATTTCTACATAATCTTTTTCATCTAAAAATCTTAAAACTAAAACCTCTCTATATTTTTCATCAAGTTTTGATAAGGCTTCATTTATTTTTTCTCTATCAAAAAAATTATCAATTTCTTTAGAAATATCAAAAGCATCTTCAAACCTATCTATATCCTCTTTTTCAAAAGGAATTGATGGTCTACTTGATTTTTTCCTTATTTCACTCACCGTTTGATTGTGAGCTATTCTATATATCCATGAAGAAAATTTAAGTTCATCATCAAATTCATTTAGATTATAATATGTTTTAACAAAAACATCTTGGAGAATATCACCTGCATCTTCGCGACGAAACTTAGAAATTCTCATAATATAATGAAGCAGTTTACTCTCATACCTCCTTGTTAAACACAAAAAATGATCAGGATTATCTAGTGATAATTTGACCAGTTCATTATCTGTTTTAATGTTACATCCTTCATGATTTGTCATTACCTCCTTATTATACGCATAATAAATGAATTTTGTCTCATTGACAAAAAAGCTGAAGAAATAGTTATTTTAAGATGATTTAAGTATAATATGGTTATAATAATAATTACATTAAATAAATAATATGGAGAAAAAAGAAATTAAAGAAAAAATTATAGAATCTTTGAATTGGCGTTATGCAACAAAAATATTTGATTCAAGTAAAAATGTATCGGATGATGATGTTCATATTATTTTAGAGGCTGCTCGATTAGCTCCAAGTTCCTATGGTATTGAAATGTGGAAATTTATTGTAGTTAAAAATGAGGCAATTAGAGAAAAATTAAAAGAGGCTGGATATAATCAACCTCAGATTAGTGATTCATCTTTATTAATTGTTGTAACACAAAGGACTGATGCAGTATTAAATTTAACAAATGAACTCATAGATAGAACTTCTAAAATAAAAAAAATAGATTCAGAGAAGCTGTCAGGATTTAAATCGATGCTTGAAAATGCTGTTGCCCAAAAACTTGAAAATGGAACTTTAGATTCATGGATTAAATCACAGGCTTATATTCCACTTGGAATTATGATTGAAACTGCAGCACTTCTAGAAATTGATACATGCCCAATAGAAGGTTTCCAACCAGAAAAAGTGGACGAGGTACTCGGACTGAAAGCTAAAAATTTAAAATCATTAGCACTTCTAGCGGTAGGATACAGAGAAAATGACCCAATGAGTAGTGATCCGAAAGTTCGAAGAAATTTTGAGGAAGTAGTAGAATTTATTTAATACTTCTAATTTAAATAAAATAAAAACAAAAATAGAGGTTGGACATATACGACGTTGGACATCTGCTACGGCAGGTGTACAACGTCAGTCCAACCTCTATTTTTGTTTTTATTTTATTTATCTAAATCAAGAATTTCATCTATCCTAATTTGTTCCACAAATTCTGGAGTGTGAGATACGAGTATCATGGCTCCTTGATATTCACTTAAAGCTTTTGCAATTATTGGTAAATGACGAAAATTTATATGATTTGTTGGCTCATCAAGAATTAGAAGTCCTGGACGAGTTAAAACTAATTGAGCAAAAGCAACAAGCCCTTTCTGACCCTCAGAAAGACTCCCGATTTTAGTGTGTACCATATCTCCAGTAATAAGAAATCCTGCAACTGTAGAGCGAATGGCCTCTTCGTTAACGCGTCCACTAACCTTTCGAGTTGTATCAGCAAGTGCTTCATAAACAGTGTCGTTAAAATTTAAAGTTGAAAAATCCTGACGGTAATATCCTATGCGAACATCAGATGATATAAAAATACCTTCTGCATCTCTTTTTGCAATCAATTCTAGTAGCGTACTCTTCCCTATTCCATTTGGACCAGAGAGTAATAAATGTTTATTCTTACGAAGTTTTATATTCGCTTTAATTTTTTTTATTTTATGATTTTTATATATTGATATAGATGAAAATGTTACTAGGTCCCCTATTATATTTTCTTGTACAGGAATAGTAAAGGGTCTTATTGCTTTATCTTCTTTTCTAACATCAACTTTTTCCTCTTCTAAAGTTTCAGCTAATTCTCTCATTCTTTTAGCTACGGCACGTAGGTTACCTCCCTTCATAGCAAAGGCATTGGCTTGTTCTTTTTTAGCTAGTATTTCTTTTGACAACATTGCGTTCTTTCTATTTTCTCTTTCCATACGAGCTGCAATCTGATCTCTTACATCTGTATAGTTACCTACATATTGTTCAATCTTTTTAGTATAAAGATCTAAATATAAAACTGCATCAGTAAATCTATTCAAAAATTCTGCATCATGAGAAATAACAATAACTGTCTTTTTATATTTAACTAGAAAATCTGTAAGGTGAGCAATCCCAGATTTATCTAGATTATTTGTTGGCTCATCAAGAAGTAATATATCTGGAGCCTGAATCAATGCTGAAGCTAAAAGGAGGCGAGCTTGTTGACCACCAGAAAATGAAGATACTATCCTTTCATGCACTTTCTCGTGACCTTTCAAATTTACAACCTCTAAAACATCATCTATTTTAGGATCAATATCATATACTTTAGTAGAAAAACATTTTTCAAAAAATTCTCTAACTGTTAAATCTAATTCATTACGTGGAATAACCTGCCTAGATAATGCTATAGTTGTTCTCTGGGCTAAGTTTATAATTCCATCTTCAGGAACATTATCTCCAGTAATCAAAGAAAATATTGTACTTTTACCTGCTCCATTCTGTCCCATTATTGTTACTTTCATTCCGCGGCGTATTGAAAAATCTACCGAATCTAAAATCGGCTTATTGTGACCATATTCAAATGAAACTTTTTCAAAACGTATTACTACTTCTCCTTGAGCCATATAGGTTATCACTTTACCTTATTTTTCATTAAATTGAAAGGGTTTTAATAAAATAATTATTTAAACTAACTTAATTCTAATCCTTTATTTTTGAGTTCTTTTCTGATTTCTAAATAATCCGGAATTGTTTGAGAAACCAAACTCCAAAAATTATGAGAATGATTAAATTCTCTCAGGTGACAAAGTTCGTGAACGACAATATAATCAGCAGCTCTTTTAGACAAAAAAACAATTTTATAATTAAAATTTAAATTACCCCTCTTTGAACAACTACCCCATCTGGTCTTTTGGTTTCTAATAACAATCCTATTCCACTTATAATTATAAAAAGTATTGAAATATTCAATTCTTTCTTTAACTAAGAGAGTCGCATTTTCTTTATATTTTAAATATTCTTCTTTTTTTTCTTTTTTACTTTTACAAGGCCCTGTTTTTAGATTTAAATAATATTCAATCTTGCTTATAAGCCATTCTGATTTATTTATTAAAAAACTATTGATAATAAATTGAGGAATATATCTAGGAGCAGTTACCACACATCTGCCATCAGGATGGACAGTTAGTCTAATATTTTTTGAGCGCTTATTTACCTTTAAAGTGTAATCAATATTTTTTTCTCTAATTTTTATTGATTTTTGTATCATTTATAATTTTATTTAAAATTAATTTTTTATATTATTAATTAATTCATTTGTACTATTATATATACAATCCAATTTAGTAGTTTCTTTTCCTAAATAAAATCCAACATAAAAGGTTATTACAAATACAATAACTGCAATTAGTTTTGAATACCAGGTTACTTTGTTCCATTCTATTTTCATATATTAATTATAACACCACTATTTATTTTTTATCAATTTAATTTTATCTTCCCTGCTCAATCTCTTAATCTCACCTTCGCGAACTCTAACCTCTCTGTAAGTGTCAAATTCTTCTGAATATTTCAAAACTACTGGCCTGCGGATTTTAGTATAGTGTGCGCCAGATTTTAAATTATTGTGTTTATGAAGTCTTTTTTCAAGATCATTTGTGGACCCTGTATAAAGAGTTTTATCTGAACATTCTAAAATATAAACGAAATACATATTGAGATTATACTCCCAATTTCTTAGATTGTAATCAATCTGCTGAAATTGCAGGTCTATCACTATTGATAGACACCTGTAGACGGTCCTGTAAGGGACATTAATACTCCAATAAAATAAAAGCCCTCAATTGAGGGCTTTTATTTGTAAATAATTTAAATTATTTCTTTTTCTTAGCTACTACTTTTTTTGCTGGAGCTGCTTTAGCCACAACTTTAGCAACTGGAGCTTTTTTAACTTCTACCTTAACTGCAACTGGAGCAACCTTAGCAACAGATTTTACTTCAGCCTTAGGTTGAGCAAATTTTTCAATTGCACTTGCTAGACGGTCAAGCTTCATACTAATGTCACTTAATTGCTTTTTCATATCATCATTTCCTGGCATAGGTGCTGGCTTAGCAAAAGGTTGTGGAGCTGGTCTATCATTAAAGTCTCTTTTTGGTGCACGGTCGCCAAAATCTCTTCTTGGACCACGATCATTACCTCTATCACCATCATCTCTCTTACTACTAAAACAATCAGAGCAGTATACTGGCTTATCACCTGATGGACGAAAAGGAACTTCACAACTCTTTTTACATTCATCGCAAACAGCTTTGTGCATAGTAACTTCTCCTCTGTCTCCACCACGGAAACTAGGTCTTCCTCCACCACCGTTTCCACCTCTAAAACTTCCGCCTCCTCTATTACCTCCGCCTCCTCCTTGATAGTTTCCCATATATTTTATTTATTTACCTGCTAATATTAGACAAGTTATTATGATTATGAGGTTTATTATACCCTTTTATAGTTAAAAAGCAAGTATATCATAAAAATACCTTTCTTTTTTAACATATATACTTTGAATTATGAAACTCATCGAGGTACTCCATTTTAAGGGGGTTTCGACGCCGATTAGTAAATCGTATCGTGAGATAAGGCGCGATAATTTCAGGATTTTTTAAGCTTCAAAAAATCCGTACCCTTAAAATGAAGTATCGAGAAAAGAGTTTCGTAATTAAAAGTTATATAGGTTTTTATATGATATACTCTAATCTATGCCACACAAAACACAAGGAAACAAATCGGTAGTTGCAGCACTTTTTGGAAACATTTTTGTCACTATTATTAAAACATTTGTCGCAATTTTTTCTGGCTCAGCGAGTATGTTTGCCGAGAGCGTACACAGTTTTGCTGATACTCTAAATCAATCCCTGCTTTTAGTTGGATTAAAAAGATCAAAAAGACCTGCGGATGAGTCTCGCGGTTATGGTTATGGAATTGAAAGATTTTTCTGGTCATTAATTTCTGCTTGCGGAATTCTTTTTATTGGTGCTGGAGTTACCGTTTACCACTCTATAGATTCTTTACTTCATCACAATAATAGTAATATTCATGATTTTAATTATTCTATAATTTTAATATTATGTCTTGCTTTTGTAGTAGAAGGAACTACTCTACTTATTGCATTTAAAGAATTAAAAGGTAAACAAAAAAATTCGAAGAAAATTTTTACTGAGGCTGACCCAGTAACTCTTGCGGTAGTTTATGAGGACGGTGCTGCTGTTTTAGGTGTTATTGTTGCCCTTTCTGCTCAATTTTTGATGCATTTTACAGGGAACAATATTTATGACTCTATTGGTGGAATAATAGTTGGACTAATTCTTGGATTTTTAGCAGTACTACTTATTGTAAAAAATCATCAATATATTATTGGCAAATCACTTGATGAAGATGTCACAGAAGAAATAATAGAATTCTTACTTGAGGATCCATGCATAGAAAATATATCAGAATTTAAATCCGTCGCAGTAGATATTAATAAGTACAGAATTTATACAACTGTTGAATGGAATGGTTCCCCTCTTTATGAAGAAATTTATGAGGCTGGTGACCTAAAAGAAGAATTTAATAACATCAAAGATGATTTTCAGGAATTTGCTAAACTAATGTTTAAAACTACTGACCGAATTCCAAGACTAGTTGGTAACCATATAGATAAAATAGAAAAAAAAATTCGAGAAAAATTTCCACAGGTTGCATATGTGGATATAGAAATAAATTAGTGAAATCCTTCTATAAAGAAACTGCAATCATCGGGATTTGTTAGTTTAATTTTTTGAACCAGATCATTACAGGCCTTTTCCTGCCCACAAACATATACATCTGAATTATTGAAATCAAATCCATCTATATGGTCTTGTATGTACCCTTTTGGGATAGTTGAACCTTCTGGTAATTTTGAGACAACGTGCATTACAGAAATATTTTTATAATTCTTTACTAAATCATTGAAATATTCTTTATATAATATTTCATCTTCGCTTCTACTCCCTGTAATTATCGTGACCTTTTCAACTTTTTTAATATTAGAAAAATAATCAGCAATTGATTTCACGACCCCAGCCCCAACACCAAAAGCAAACAAATATATTTTATCCTTCTTCATTTTATCAACTATATTTAACCCCATTGGACCCATAAGCTCAACTGTTTTTCCAATCATATCTTTATTCCAAAACAGAGGTGTTACAAGGCCAGTAGAACTGAGTCTAATAGATATAGTAATCTCGTCGTGTATATTTGATGAGGATGAAATAGAATATGCTCTTCTAACTTTTTCATCATTTATATCAATAAAAACATTTACAAAAGAACCAGAAAGAAAATCTATCGGCTCTGATAAAGCAATATGAATTTCTTTGGCTGTTTTTGATAAATCTATTATATTTGTAATTTCCCCTTTAAATTTTTTTATATTCATATAATTTTTTTATAATATTTTCCTTATTTTCAACAGGAATGATAGTGGGAACATGTGCTAATCTTTTTTTATTTTTAATGTAGGCGATATAGGTTAACATTGTTACTAAAATAAGAGAAATTAGTAAATCAATTCCACCATAATTAAAAAATAAATATATCACACTTCCATAAAAATACACATAAGAGAGTTTTTGAATTTTCTTCCACCAATTTCCAAATATTCTTTTCGATAAATTATTGGAAGTAACAATAAGTATTACAGCTGAAAGATCAGCGAAGTGCGCAAACAAAGCATAATTTTCCAATGACCAATATTTAAATGTTGCCATACTCCCAAAATAACTTGCTGGGTCAACCATCAATTTAGCTAATATAAATGAAACAACTATTGAAGCAGAAAGAACTCCTGCTCCCTTTCGTAATATAACCAATGGTCTGATCCAAATAGCCTTCGTAAATATATCTGAAAGTGGTCTTATTATCATTACAAAAAGTAACAAATAATGTGATATTAAATATAGCTGTGAAATTACATCTAATGTAATTATATCTTTATTAAAGACCAGCATAGTAGGAAGAGCCATCATTACTATAATGGATATAGTAAGAAGTGTTTCCTGTAAGTATTTTATTATTGTAAAATATGTTCTCATATAATTTTTTTAATTACTTGACCGTTATTTTTTATAATAATTGTAGATATATTTTTCTCTCCAAATAATTTTATAGCATTCGGATAATCCATAGATATAAATACTTTCGTATATGCTTCAGAAATTGCCCCATCTTCACAAATAACACTAGCCGACACTACATCATTTTCTGGATTTTGTTTTCCAAATATATCTAAAATATGATGCATTTTTTTACCAAATTTAAACCATGACCTTTTGTATGTACCACTTGTAGCAAGACTCTGATTAAATAATGTAATCTCTACATCATTATTTCCTGAAACTGGATTATAAATATAAAATATAAATTTATTTCCATTTTTATCCAATCCTTCTGTGTGAATATCTCCACCGAGATTTACAATCACACCGATAATAGATGGCGAATAGGATTTTATTTTTTTTGCAATAATTTCAGCTAAATATCCCTTCAAAAATCCACCATAATCGAGCTGTTGTCCATCGTTCAATTGGATACTTAATGTTTTATTATCTATTAATGTTGTAGAGAAATCTATATCATATATATCTTCAATAATATCTGTTTCATCATTTTTTATATCATCAAAATTTTTATTATATCCAAGTCTAGAAACTTGAACCAATGGATTAAAAATCCCTTTTGTTTCAACGAAAAGCTTATACGCCTTCAAAGTTACATTAAAAAAGGTTTGTGAAACTTCCATTTTTTTATTTTCATTTAAAATTGAAAGTTCACTTGTTTTTAAAAATCTAGAAAATTTTTCTTCATATTTTTTTATTTCATTTCTAGAAATTTCAAACATTTTATCTGCTATTTCATTAGAATCACAAACTATTGCTATAGAATAATTTGTTCCCATTGCTTTGCCATTGTATTCAAATTCTTCTATCATATTTGTGATTATAAAGTAAAAAGATGAATAATAGATGAATACGATGTATTATATATAGTATGAGAATATTAATTGTTGAAGATAATGAAAAACTAGCTAAATACACCAAACAAATGCTCGAAGAAGAAAGCTATGCAGTAGATATTGTTTATGACGGCGAAACTGGTGAAAGAATGGCTCGCTCTGGAAACATTGATTTAATGGTGTTAGATATTATGCTCCCAAAAAAAGATGGCATTTCTGTATGCAAAAGCTTGAGAAAAGATAATGTAAATTTGCCCATAATAATGATAACTGCAAAAGGAGGAGTCAATGATAAAATAATTGGATTAGATAGTGGAGCTGATGATTATTTAGTAAAACCGTTTGACATGAAAGAATTATTGGCTAGAGTTCGTGCATTATTGCGTCGTCCCCAAGATAAAATAATCACAAAACTAAAAGTTCAAGATATCACTCTTGATAACAACAAGCATATTGCCACAAAAAAAGGAATCGCAATTCCTCTAACTCTTAAGGAATATACAATATTAGAATATTTAATGCAGAATGCAGACATTGTAGTAACTAGAGAACAGCTACTTGAACATTGTTGGGATTTTGCGTATAGTGCATTTAGCAACATAACAGATGTCTATATAAAACAATTAAGAAAAAAATTAAAAGATATAAATGAAAAATATATACAAACAATTCGTGGAGTGGGCTACACTTTCAAATCAAAGTGAGTTCAAAAAAGCTGTCTTACTTTTAACAACCTATTACACGGCTGGAGTTTTTATCGTATTAATTATATTTAATATAATGGTTTATGTTTTGTTTACAAACAGCATTCAAAATGGGGATAATGAAAATATAGAAAAGTCTTCATTACAATATAGTGGTAACAAATTGGAGGAAACTCAAATAAAAGAGATTCAAGATAATTTATTAAATATTCTTTTAATTTCAGATGGAATTATACTTCTTATTACTCTATTTGTAGCATATTTATCATCTAAAAAAACTCTAGCTCCAATCGAAAAATCATATAAAAAACAGGCTAGATTTGTTGCCGATGCGGCTCACGAACTAAGGACACCCCTTGCTGTTATGAAGGCTGGTTCAGAAGTTATTTTAAGAAAAGATAGAACTGAAAATGAATATATAAAATTTATTAAAGAATCACTTGATGAGGTAGAAAGACTTACTGTACTTTCAAACAACTTACTTTTCTTAGCAAGTAACAATCAAAAGAAAAATGTACTAACTTCAAAAGTATCATTTTCAGAAGTCTGCAAAAAACAAATAGACATTATATGTGCATATGCAAACTTAAAAGAAGTTT
>Ga0209125_1000486_pt1 | contig 50586 bp, 51 predicted proteins | sample BarGraIncub1131A_FD_184503 | JGI IMG/M metagenome (GOLD analysis project Ga0209125, IMG submission 184503) | Arctic peat soil microbial communities from Barrow, Alaska - Barrow Graham LP Incubations 11-31A (SPAdes) (version 2) | ecosystem: Environmental > Terrestrial > Soil > Wetlands > Peat... | reverse complement strand
CTAACTGTTCACCTATAGTCAACAACTCATTTATTGACCTTGCAAGACTACTAAAATTCCACACATAAATTGTATCTCCACTCCTTATAAAATCCATCATAGCATTTAATTGGGGGCGAATTTCTCCTGCATTCAATTTTTCATTAAACCATTTTTCTATATTGTAATTTTTAAGTTCTGTATATTGTATATCGTCATTCTGATGATTTGAACTCAGTCGAGCATAAGCAATATTCATTTAAACAACCCCTTATATTATATTTACCCTTATAATTACATTGTTTTTACTATATATTAACATATATTCCGTTTAAAGTATACACAAGTCAACAACTGTTTGTTATTTTATTAATAATTACAAACAAACAGTTTTTATTAATTTATCATGTGTTGCTTTATTATATAGTCTAAACAAACGATTTTTTTTTATTCAAAGAAAAAGGTGATTATGTCGAATATTTCGACATAATCACCATAGATAAGTTAATTAAGCTATTGTCTATAAGAGAATGCAAATGCATTCATGCTAGGGATGAAAATGCGTCAAAAAAATATTGTGAAACAAGGAATAAAAGAGTTAGGACTCGAAGCAGCTATTTAATAAATTATAGAAATTTATATATAGAAAATGTAGGGTAGGAACTTATCCGAAGTATAACGCGCATGGAGTTAGTAGATTACGAGGACAATGATGTGGGAAATTTTAAGAGTAATCTTAGAAGCACGTGACTTGAGCCATGTGAGATTCACTATAGCAGGCTAATATAAACTTATTTAAGAGATATATGACTTAGCAATTCATTGTTATTTTTATAAAGAGCCACATAAAGAGGCCCTTTAGTTATTGCTTTATAAGTTAATTGCCTTGTCTACATATTTGGCAAATAATTCACCACTACTTATAAATTGATCTTCATTAACTAATTTGCAATCATCTCGTATTGTTACATTTGGACTCCTTAAAATTAATTCGATGTTTGTTCCATGTTTATCAATTAATTCATCATAATTATCTTTTACATATTCTAACGAATGCCACATATCGTTAATGCTATAATCGCCTTTTAAAATGTTTTTTCTTAAGCTCAATACAAACTCATCTTCTTTGTGTAAACATAGATTACCTGCGAAATATTCTTTGTTTTTTTCGCACCAGTGAGACTTATCTTTTAAATCAGCATCAACTTTTAAAACACTAATAGGTATTTCTAATAATAATTTTACCTCATCTGTATTTAATCCTCCTAATGAAAAACTTAATTCTTCAAGTAATGTTGATATTGTACCTAAATTAAAATCTCCTTTTTTAAATTGATTACTTATTTTAAATAACCTTCTTTTTAAAGTTAAATCCATCATATATATTATCACCCCAAATGATTATATTCTAACTAAAAGTAAAATATGCCTTATTGCTATAACTATATCTGTTTTATTTGATATCATCTTGTTATATCTAGCGCTGTTATATACATGTTTTTAAAATATTCTTTATATTAACCAATTGTATCTGATAAAATTTTATGTAACGGTGGCAAATAGGTGGCATTACCACCATAAACCGTAACTTTAGTTGCTTCACTGAACTCTTGGAATGAAATAACCCGTTCTTCCAATAAAAAAACATCTTTTAATAAAATACTATTTGAGTATTTCGATAAAGAACAAGATAATAACAAGTATAAGTTAATTTGTGATATAATTAATATACTGATTTAAGCCAAGAAGAGCATTCTATCAATCTATAGAGTTTTATTTTCCAGTTTATTCTGCTATAGAAGCAAAAAAGGCAATTAAAAATATTTTGAAAAATCCTATGTTTAATCCTAACAATGAACTTAATTTATCAAGTCTGTTAAGCACGATTAAATGTAAGCTTGGAAAAGGATATGGTAATGAAAGGTCCCAGTTAAAAGCCACTTTAAAAGAGTACATAAATATTGAGCATCTAAAATCATTTTTAAATGACAGAATAGATTTGATTAATTTTTATAAGAAAGACTTTAAAAAAATATCTAAACATAAAATAAGTACATCCCAACCTGATGATGACCTTTTAAATTATATCATGGAAAGAACTTATGATATTCGTTGTAAAATAGTACATACTAAATCAATTGAAGCTGATGAAAATATGGAAATTCTACTACTCATCTTATTATTTTCCTAATACTTTTTCAATAAATATACTTACCAATTTAGGATCAAATTGAATACCTATATTTTTTTGCATTTCATTTATTACAACTTCCTCCGGTAGTGCATTTCTATAACTTCTCTCACTAGTCATTGCATCATAAGAATCCGCTATTGCTATGATTCTCGATACATTGGGTATATCCTTCCCCTTTAAGCCTTTTGGATATCCTTTCCCATCCCATCTCTCATGGTGATACAATACATAACTCGCCATGTCAGACATATCATTTACTGTTTTAAGTATTCTATAACCTATTTCAGGATGGCGCTTAATTTCTTCCCATTCCTCATCTGTAAGTTTACCTGGCTTGTTAAGTACACCTTCACCTATAGCTATTTTCCCTATATCATGAAGTAATCCAACTGTCGTAAGTTCCTTAATTTCATGTTCAGGTAGTCCTAATGCTTCTCCCATGTTTTTGCATAGTTCTGAAACCCTATGTGAGTGTGCTTCTTCCCTTTTATTTTTTTCATAAAGAGTATTTATTATGGCTTTAATTGTTTTCCCTCTCATACTTGGACTCTCAAAGAGTTTTTTCTTATACATATGATCCTCAGCGTTTCTAAGTATATCTTGAATTTTTTCTTTCTCATTATTCTTAGTTTCATACCCAAAAGAAATAGAAATATCAATGGAACCTACTTTTTCACTTAATGACAAATTCGTGATACGTTTAATGATTTCCTCTGCTACCGAAGCATCTGTTTTAGGTAATATAATAACAAATTCATCACCTCCCTGCCTTGCTATAATGTCATCAGCACGGCATCCCTTAGTTATCACTTCTGCAACTTTCTTAAGAAGGTCATCACCAATGGCATGACCAAAGGAATCATTAATAATTTTTAATCCATTTACATCGCCCATAACAATGGTCAAAGGATAGTTTACTTTTGTATCAAGTCTCTTAAGCTCTTCTTCGTAAAATCTACGATTGTATAAACCCGTTAGCTGATCATGATAGCTTAGATATAAAATTATTTCGGAATCTTCTTTTGATTTAACCGCTATTGCATGTTCTAGCTGTGTTTGCTTTTTGGAATATTCTCGACAACTTTCCGGAATATTTTGACCAAGAACAATAGCGATAGCAGCATTTTCACAAGAATTAAACCCACATGCAGGACAATTCTTATACTTCTCATCATCCGTAAATTTATCAAGCGTTTTAAACCCGATCTCCTTTCTTTTATATGCCAATTTAATAGCTTCATCAAAACCATTTGAATTTTTTTGATAGTTGACAATATAATCATCGATATCAAGTTTAGTGTATAACTCTTTAACAATTTTTCTTGGAGACATTCTTCTACTTTTTTTCTTCTTCAAAATTTCTCCAGTTTTAACCATTAAAGAAGCATCCATTTCATTTGCAGATGGTAAATTGTATACGTTTTCGCTAATATATTCAGTGCCAGTACCATCCATACAGCCTCTTGTACAATTAAGAATATCAATTACAAGGGGAAGAATGAGAGGATTATTATTTATTTCGCAAAGATACTTCTGTATTACATTAGGTCCTTCAATCCTTTTTATATGAAAAATTTTTCCGAATACTTGTTCAATAGAATCTTTAAGTCCACCAGGAGTAGGGTACCTAAATCCTACAAGTGACTCGGGTGAATCAAAATCAACTTCTTTCGAAAAATCCCCCCCTGTTTCTTTTCTATAAATTTCCATAAGGCTTTTGAAAGTAATATTTCCTTTTAAAACTCCATCAGCTTCGAATTCATATGTCTTACTTATACAAGGTGAAATCCCATAAATGGCTCCTGTAAAATTTGCTTTTTTCTTCATATAAACTGCTGTGCAGTGCATAGGACTACCTATAGGACTTAAAAAAGGAATAAGATTAGGATAAAATCTTTCTATACTCTCAACAACAGTTCTACATGATTGACTAATTATAACTTTAAGCCCTCTTTCATTTATAGCCTTAACATATAAAGCTGTTGTGATATCAGCCCCAAAAGAAGTATCCCAAATTTGAGAAACTCCTTTGCTTCTAAGCCAAGCAAATACTTTTTTATATTCTTTAGGATAATTAAGTAAAAGAGATGGAGCTACAACAACGCCTAAATTGTTCTTCTTTAGATCTTCAAAAAATCTTAAAACATCATCCTCATAATAACGAGCACCATGAGGACATGCTTTTATACATTCTCCACATGCAGTACAATTTTCTGTAACAACAGAAACTTTTATATTGCCATTTTCATCCTTACAAATTTTATTTGAAAAAATTTGTGGACAAGCTGCAACGCAAGCATTGCAACCCTGACACTTATCAAAATCCGTTTTAACAAGCTCTAATTTCACAATAATCTCTCCTCTTCTTTTAAAGATTATCCTTCTTAACTATTTTCGTATAGAGTATTTGTTATAAAATAAACAGGATAACTCCCATTTTACCTGCTACTTATTTTAGAATTATATAATCTATAGTTTTGCATTTATATATTTTTTTTATATATTATATTCTATTCTATATATCGCGCACATTCCACATTCCTTTAACATAGATTTTGAGTAAATTTAAGTTATACGCCCTGCAAAGAGTTAAAAGTTACAGGAAAAGATGCTACATCAGGCGTTGATATGACTAATATGCTAAAGGCTTGTTTGGAAATGTATAAATGTTCTGGGTTTAAGAATATTTATTTGATTGTGAAAAAAACTTAATTCTAAAAATGCAACTACAAAGACTCGGAAAAGAAGTATCACTTCTAAACTTAACTAATGCTCTTGTTTATTTTTAGTCTATCAATATATTCATGAACTATCCCGGAAACTTTCATTTCACTGGCTTAGTCAATTATTTAAGTTACCTCTTCAGAGTAAATATACATAAATTAGTAAATATGTTCATATACCTAACAATAAAAATTATAAGTTTTCCTAAGATTATAGGATGCAGTAAATACATCTATTGCTTATGTACCACAAACCAATAGTGATAAGGTGGTAAGTCAATATAGTTATATTGTTTAAATCAAACTTCTAATGCTCATTCTTTCATTTCAATAGGCTTTGGTCGAATATCCATACTTGGACCTCTTGGGGTAGTGGAATCATAATTCCAATGAATAAGACCAGCCTTTCCTCCTATTTTAAGTATTCTATATGCCCCATTCAAAAGTTCTAATGGTTTGATATGATGCAGCTATTTAAGCATTTGATCTTCGATATCCATCGCAACGATATTACCACTAATCCTCTCAGCACTCAGCAATGTAAATGTTCCGTAGCCGCATCCAAATTCTACAATAGAGTTTATATCTTGATATATTTCCATTTTATCAAGGATCAGACTCACGTTAAATAAACTTTCCCAGCATTCCTGTTCAGGCATTCCACTGTTACGAACCTTCACTTTTTACGCCTTCTTTCATTAATTATAAAATATAAAAATATTTTAAACTCCTTTTTAGTTTCTATTTATTTTCAATTAGAATAGGTTTAGTTTCATTTTTATCCATTTGCATAATCATATTCCTGAATTTCTCAGCTGCGTTCTCCTTTTCATTTATTAATTTATTAATTCTATCATTAAAATTCTCTTGTAATTCCTGTATTTTAAATTGTTGTTGCTCTCGTAATATTAAAACTTCTTTTCCTACTTCAAAGATTGTTCTTTCCTTCTGTATTTCAATATCTTGCTTAGATTTAATTGTAAGCTCATTTATTTTAATTTTATTTATTTCATCTAATTCATCTATCTGTTTTACTAATTTACTTTCTTTATCCTCTTTACTTAACAACTCATTCTTAAGCTGCATATTCTCATTTGTTAAGTTGTCATGGTCTGTTTTAAGTTTTACAATTTCATCTCTATATTTAATATATATTTCATTAGTTTCAGATAGAGTTATTATCTTTTCGTTTTGCATATTATTAAATGTTTTCAAGCTCTTAATACTTTCTTCTAGTTCTTTATTTATATGATTTACATTAGATAATTCTTTTCCTAGTGAAATTACTTTTTTATTTTCTTCTATTAATAAAGTAATGTCTTCTTTGAGCTTTTGGACTTCTTTATCTTTATCTACTAGTTCGTTCCTATGTATATTTTTAACTTCTAAAGTTTTGATATTGTTTCGTTCTACTATGTTTATATATATATCCGCCATCCTGCTGGTTATTGTTTGTAATTCTTTTATATCCTCAGACATATTAATATCTTCTTCTCTTGCTCTATTTAATTCATAATATTTAACTACTTGCTCCATCAGTTCCTTATTGTTTATCCCTTCACTCTGAGCTAATTCATTAAATTTTTGTTTTAATTCATCACTTATTCTTACGCTTAATATTGCATCCATAACCTGATACCTCTCTTCGCTAAGTATTCTCTATAAAATATATAATATATTCTCGCTATTATTAAAGCTAAATCTTATTTGCAATATATTACTGCGGCAAACATCAAAGAACGTATCATATTTGTAGCAAGTATTTTTTGAGCAATTTATTTATAAATGCCATAAAAGTTCTTATATATATTGAAAATTATATTTTGTATACATATTTATACCCTTGTAAACGTTGTATCTATTAATGTAAACATAATGTTTACATTAATAGTATACCATATATTATTATTGAATACATATAAAATCAGTAAAAAAGCGTGATTTAATCTAAAACAAAAACCATTCAATATAACTTTTATTATATTGAATGGTTTTTGTTTTGTCTGTGATGTAAATTTATAAATGTTTTTAACTAGTATATAACGAATTCATATGAGAATATAGGAACAATAGTTGTAGTTTTTTTAAAAGGTTCATCGTCAAAAAGAGATAGCAACTTTAAAAAAAATTTCTGTCTTCTTCTAATTCCTTAACTCCTTGATATTGCAAGCATTTAATCATGTTTAGAAAGATATAATAGTAAAAGTTGGACATTACATTAAATAAATATCTATTAAAATTATTATTTATCTGGATTTTATCCTTTTCAGAACTGTTTTCATTTATTTAGAGGATTTTATTATAAAATGAAGAATATAACAACAAGGTAACTACCGAAAGTTTAACTAGAAATAAATCAAGAGGTGATTAATATAGGAAATGGGGTTAAGCTGAAAGCCGACCTCTTGTTCATCATGTGCGTATAACCAAGCTTCTCTGCGACTTTTGTAGGGCTACCCATATGCACTGCTGTAAGCAGCGCTTTCACCTTATTTGATTTTATATCCCACTTTCATCACATCTATGAGAAATTATAATAGAGCTATTATAATGCGTCGTTATACAAGGAGCAATAGCAATAGCAATAGCAATAGTAAAATTATATCAAACAACAGAAGGGAGAATTCAAGATGATAGGAGTACTAGTCAACACAGCTACCGTTATTATAGGCAGTCTTGTCGGTCTGCTGTGCAAGAAAGGAATCCCTAAAAAATTTACTGATGCAGTTATGCTTGGTATAGGGTTATGCACCATTTACATTGGAATAGCAGGTACACTAAAAGGCAAAAACACTCTGATTCTTATCACGTCCATCATTATTGGCTCTATCATAGGGACATGGCTAGATATTGACAAGCGAATAAACGCTTTGGGCGAGTGGATTGGAACACGTTTCAAGAAATCTTCCGATAATTCCGTTTCGATTGCCGAGGGCTTTGTTACGGGTTGCCTTTTGTTTTGTATCGGTGCCATGACAATCGTAGGCTCGCTGAACTCAGGACTGACTGGAGACAACGAGATGCTTTTTACAAAATCGCTGCTTGATTTGATATCAGCGACCATGTTGTCTATAAGTCTTGGCATCGGCGTTTTGTTTTCCGCCGCTTTCGTTTTTATATTCCAGGGCTCAATTGTTCTGCTAGCACATTTTTTACAGCCAATTCTGACAGTTGCCGTCATTGCGGAAATCACCTGTGCTGGCTCACTTATGATCATAGCACTTGGGTTGAATATCATAGGTATTACCAAAATCAAGGTAGCAAATTATCTTCCCGCAATCATCATTGTTCCAATCCTTTGTTGGATAGTAGCACTGATATAGATCAATATATTAGCGATTTAGTTCATATAATTATACGAGTTTGACATATTTACGTCATTTTTTAACAGAGATAGAACTTTATAAAATATGAGTTTTCAGATATCTCAGATATTTCCTATACTCAGCAATTAATTATTGATTTTTTAATATCGATAGGTGAACCACCACTAAGTAGGGTTAACAATGCCTTAATTTTAATGAGTATATAATATTATAATTTAATCATTTAAATATACCCTATTAACTTTTTTGACTCTTACGAAAATGAAGTTTGCTAGCATTACTTTCTTAAAGAGGAGACTAAATCATATAAAATCGTAAAGATATCAGAATACATTTATATGATTTAGTATAGATGAAATCTAGATAGTTATTAACATTACATTGTTTAATAGCTTCATATAATGTATAAATGGACTACTAGTGCTTGTATACCTATATTTGTAATTAGTTAAACGATTTCAATATCAAGCCCTGTAGTTTTACCTATTCTCTTTAATTGCATTTTTAGTGTTACATTATTTTCGATTTTTATTATAACCTTTTTAAAACCTAAGTCTTTATACATGTTGAAACAACTTTCAAGCATTGGCAACATTGTTTGAATAGAAACTTTTAATTCATTTGCATCAAAACGTAAAATATATTCTGAAGGCTGAATAGTAGAAATTAGTGCTGTGAAATCTTCCACAAAACTCTTAGCATCATCTGGTCCATACATACCCCATATTCTTATGTTTACCTCTTTTTTAGACTTATTTAAAGCCAATTCATGTTTTTTCATTATTAATACACCTACCCTTTATCTTTATTTGACTTTTAACTCTCTAGAATTTGATTCTTTTTCAATATAGGAATTGTAAAATATAAAACTTAGTTATAATATCGAGCAAATATAAGAATTGTTTATAGAAAAAAATAAATTTTTTTCTGAATTTTAAGAAAATAGTGTATAATCTAAGCTTTTTCACTGTTTTTTTTACAATAATATACTTAATAAATATTAGTATTTATTATAATTTCCTATACTTTACATAACAAAATACTTGTAATACAATTTAATATTTAAATGTAATACATGGTAGATGTGTTTGAAATAGAATAAAATTCAATTTTATATGAACAATCACACTATCTTTATCATAGTATTTAATAATAGTAATTTTATGGAGAGTAACATGGATTCTTTTAGAATAGCTCAATATTCCAGAATGAACGCTGTTAATTATGCTAAGATGTATGCAATGCATCCAAACCCTAATTTTAGATATTTCCCACTTGTTGGGAATGAGAGTGGGGATTGTGCAAATTTCATATCACAGTGTCTGTTAGTCGGTGGTGCTCCTATGGTGTATAATCGATCTAATCCTTGGTGGTATAAAAAGGCTAATATCATTAGCACAAAGGATGATACCTGGTCTATTTCGTGGACTGTGGCAAATTCTCTTTATTTACTTTTGAAAAGCAACCAAAAATTAAATTCTTCAGGAGTAAAGGGTTTTGAAGTACAGGATATCGGTATGCTTGAATTAGGTGATTTAATGTTTTTTGAGGATGATAATAGACATATTTTTCACTCCGCAATTGTAACCTCTTTTAGATATTCACAACCTTTAATTTCTCATCATTCTTTTGAGGCTTTAAATATATTTTATAAAAATTCATGGAAAGCTAATCGCATACACTTTTTAAAAATAAGTGTGTAAATACACAAGTTAAATATTGAAGCACATTAAAACAAGTACTATACACTTGTCATAATGTGCCTTTTATAATTTATCAAATGTAAATCGTATTATACCTTTAGTACATAACACCGCATATATCTTATATCATTTGATTTGTTTTTATGATGGTAACATCAAGGAGACGTAGCTTCTAATGTAATATTAAATGACGATATAAGCGATGAAGTTATAACTAAGTCTAGGGCCCTTGCCCACTCATCATCAATATTTATTTTAGATGAAGCTACATCAAATATAGATACACATACTGAAAAGTTAATACAAAAGGTGATTCAAGAAATGGCTCAAGATAGAACTACACTTATTATTGCACATAGATTATCAACAATTAGAGATGCCGATAAAATAGTGGTCTTAAAGCATGGGGAAATTTTAGAAGTGGGAAATCATGATGAACTAGTATGTATTGAAGGTTATTATAAAGATATGATCTTAGGTGATATAAATGCTATAAACTAATATTAAAAAGGAAATGTAAAATGAGAAAGAAGTTATTTTTCATCCCCTTTTACTTTATTAGAAACATACAATAATATATATTATTGCTTTATTAAAACAAAATAGAATTTAACCCCAATGTCTGTGTTCTCTACTCCACATCTACCACCATGAAGTAATATTATATTTTTAACTATGGAGAGTCCTAGACCAGTGCCTCCAAGCTTTCTTGTTCTTGATTTATCTATTTTATAAAAGTTATCCCATATCTTACTTGTTTCATCAGCATCAATTTTGCTTCCGCTATTTTCTACTTCTACGCAAATTGTATCTTCCTTATTTATCATTTTTATTGTTATTGATCCACCATCATTGGTATGTCTTATTGCATTTGTCATATAATTTGTTAGAACTTGTTCTATTCGGTTCCAGTCGGCGTTTACTTCTATATCTTCAATTAATTTTAATTCGAGTTTAATATCTTTATCATTAAGTAGAGATGAAAATTTCCTGGCAACTGGATTTATTAGTTCATGAAGAAAAAATTCTTCCTTAACCAATTTAAAATTACCTGATTCAAGTTGAGATAAATTCAACATATCCGATACTAAACTGTTCATTTTCCTTGATTCATCCATTATGACATCAATAAAATATTGTTTTTCTTCACCTTCTAAAACATCATCATTTAAAGCTAATGTATATCCTTCAATAAGAGTTATAGGTGTCTTAAGCTCATGAGAGACCGCTGCCACAAAATCTTTCCTCATTTCTGTTAATTTTTTCTCCTTTTCGATATCCTTTTCTAATTGTGTATTAGCATCTTTAAGGGAGGTTAAAGCTTCATTTAAATTCTCAGAGAGAAGGTTAAGCGAAGCAGCTAGGGCCCCTATTTCGTCTTCGCTTTTAACCTCACATTTTTCTGTAAAGTTAAGCTTTGCCATTTTGGCTGCTGTTTTAGTTATTTTTATTAATGGTTTTGCAATCATATTTGAGTAAATTAAAGAAAGTAGCAAAATTACAACTACAGCACCAATGTAGAAATACAAGTAAAATGTCTTTATAACTTGAACTGCCTCATTCACAGGCTGTAATGAAGAAAAAACGTACACAATTTCATCTTTCTTTTTATCATAAGATATACCAGCTACACTTTTTGTCATATCAGGATTTTTTCCGGTAATGAAGATTAGTGATTTTTCTTCTTTTTTAAATTTTGAAATTCCACCTTTATTTTCTATTTCTGTCAACATTATTTGATCCATGATTCTTGCTTTCACAGAATCTTTTCTTTCATCAACAGTTTTTGTAAGATATTTTAAATTTCCTAATTTATCTCTTATAATTATTTTATAATTATTTTCTTCTTCAAAAGAACTAATCAAGTTACTCTCATCTTGATTGTTTTGAAGTAGCGCATATTCACTATTAAATTTAATAAGGTTATGTTCTAAAGTGTTTATTTTCCATTTTATATAAAACTTTTCAAAAAAAGCAGATTGCACTATTAAATTAGTAGTAATAAAAACTACAAAAACTATTGAGGTTATAGCAAAAAGCTTTTTTGTGATGCTTTTTTTACTTTTCATTCTTCACCTCGAATTTATAACCTGTTCCCCTTATGGTTGCAATAAGATAAGATTTGTCACCTAGCTTTTCTCTTAATCTTTTAATAACGGTATCAACCGTTCTTAAATCTCCAAAGTAATCAATACCCCATAAAGCATCCAATATTTTTTCTCTACTTAATACAATTCTTTTATTAAGTATAAAATAATTTAACAATTCAAATTCTTTTGGTGACAAATTAATTTCAATATCGTCTACGGTAACTTCATGGCTTAAATTATCAACCACAAGACCATTAAAGCTGTTTTCTTCCTTTTGAACACCCTCAACGATGTGAGTCCGTCTTATAATTGCTTTTACTTTAGCTACAAGTAGCTTTGGTACAAAAGGTTTAGTAATGTAATGGTCAGTACCTAATTCAAATCCCAATAATTCGTCATCTTCTTCAGATTTAGCTGTAAGCATTATAATTGGAATATCAGAGGTTTTTCTTATTTCCTTGCATACATCCCAGCCATCCATAATTGGCATCATAACATCTAAAATAATCAAATCCACTTTATTTTTATTAAATATATTTACAGCTTCACTACCATTTTCTGCTTGTAAAATATTATATTGTTCTTTTCTTAAATAAATGGACACAAGATTCCTAATTCTTTCTTCATCATCAACTATCAAAATAGTTTCCATCATAACGTTTCTCCTTTATTAAGAGTTCTACATAAAAACAGTGATACTTTAAATTCTATTGTTTCTTTCTTCTATATTATATAATATTACAACCAATAATCATAATTAATTATATTCATAATAACATATAATCAATATGAAAATTTCCTCTGCAAAAGGAGGATCACAGAGGAAGTACGAATTAGTATATTAAATTATTGGGAAAATACATTAAATCTTAATCAATCTAGAGGTTCAAACACAAGACTCATTTATATAATAGAATTTGTCTATGGCAAGTAAATGGCAACCATGTTAACAATATGTAAATTAATATCTTCTGTAATCAATATTGTTTAAATCCGATTATTTTCTTTTCATGATTTAATTCTATTTTTAACAAAAAATACATAGAATTAATAAAGCTTTTGCATATATTCGTAGTATAATTAACTTGTACAATTTAATACGATATAGATAATAATTAAAAAAATTATCTATTGGAGAGAATTCTAAGGAGGTTTTTATATGCTTAACGGTGGTAAGATTAGAGAATTACGACTTAATAAATCATTAACAAGCAAAGATATATCAACTTTATCCCAAAATTTGAATGTACACGTTTCCCAAACTTATTTAGAAGAACTAGAACGAGGAAGTAAAAAAAATCCATCATTTAATATAATTGAAACAATTGCGACTATTTTATGTGTTAATATAGACGAACTTAGAACTAATTGAAATAAGCTAAAGGGCCAATTAATTATTTTCAAACAAATTGGCCCTTTTTAAAATCGTCTTACATATTACTTATATTTCCAAGGAAATATAAGTAATATGTTTTTATAATTATAAAGTTTTCTATATAATACTTTTAATTTTAAATATGTTTGTCTATAATGATATTATAGTTAATATGATAAGGAGATGTCAAATGAATATAAAATTTAATGAAAAAGCACATGAAGCATTATTGAAATTAATAGGATCTAAAGAAAATGCAGTTATAAGATTAGAAGTTTTGGCGGTTGGCTGTGGTGAGCCTGCATTAGCACTTTGTTTAGATAAACAAAAGAATGATGATGATTTTATTAACATTGAAGGCATAACTTTTGTTACACAGGAAAAGTTTAAAATTCATTTTGAAAATACTGAAATACTATATAATCCTGAAGCATTTAATAATGGATTTTATGTTCATAGATTACATATCTAGTATTTAACCAAAGAATATAAAAGTAAAATTGTTGGTTTTACTTTTATATCTAAATTAATAAACATCTATTCTACTTCATTGCAATTCCATTCTATAAAAAATTCGTTGAGATAATTCTCCATAAAGTCATGCCTTTCCATTGCCATAGATTTGGCTGATGCAGTATTCATTAAATCCTTTAACAATAGGAGCTTTTCATAAAAGTGATTAACTGTTGTACCAACACTTTCTTTATATTGATTAAAATCCTTATATTTTTGTGGGTTAATATTAGGATTGTATAATTCTCTTTCTTTAAATCCACCATATGCAAACGCTCTAGCAATACCTATAGCGCCTATTGCGTCTAATCTATCAGCGTCTTGGACAACTTTCCCCTCTAGTGTTTCTTGTTTAGAATTCGTTGTTCCACCTTTAAAAGACATTGTTCTTATTATGTTAGTAATTTTATTAATAATAATATCACTAACGCCTAAACTTTCTAACCATTCTCTTGAAATTTTGGGCCCAATATCACTATTGCCTTCATTGAATTTCCAATCTGCTATGTCATGTAATAAAGCAGCTAATTCGACTACAAGCAGATCGGCATTTTCTTTTTTGCCGATATATACAGAAGTTTTGTAAACCCTCAATATATGCCACCAATCATGACCTGTACCTTCCCCTTCTAATTTTGATTTTACATATTCTTTTGTTTTATTTATAATTTGTTTTTTATCCACACAATCTCCTCCTAAATTAATATAAGTTAAATCTAAGTGCTATTAAAACCGATAATATGAGAGTTAGGTTCATTAACGCAAAATTTTTCACAGATAAAATGAAGGTCTGATTTTTTATAGGTTTTTGACAAAATAATCTTATGTTTCTATTCAAAGGAATTAAAGTTAAAATTACTAGTAAGGACGAAACTGGTGAAATTCTCAAAATCACTAAAACAATAATATCTAGATAGGCAATGTAATATAGAACTTTAAATAAGATAAATGCATTTTTTTTACCTAAAAAGTAAGGCAAAGTGAATCTATTATTAGTTATATCCTCTTCAATATCACAAATATTATTAGCGAGCATTATATTTGCTATGCCTGAAATTGTAGGAATGGAAATTAAGAAAATATAAAATACCTCCATTAGGTTTACACTGATATTCAAAATATTATCATTATAGATGATAGAAATTATATTTTTATCAAATATATTAATATAACAGGCTAAAAATAAAATTACAAATCCCATAAATATGCCAGAAAATAATTCTCCCAAAGGCATACGTGATATTGGAATAGGACCATAGGTATAAAATATACCCGCTAAGAATGAAATAATTCCTATTAAGAGTACAACTACATTTGTGTTTAAAGTTAATAAAACGCCAAAAATAATTGCTATTGTAAGTAAAATGAAAATTATAGCTATTGCTGTAGTTTTTTTGATGTCATATTTGACAATTTTATTTTCATGATTCAACTCATTATTTTTAAACGCTTTTTTGTAATCTATGTAATTGTTAATTGCTGTAGTAGCCATGTCAAAGGCCAATAATGATATACCCATAATAATAAAATTACTCAAAATAAAGCTTTCATAGCGATATAAAGAATAGAGTGTTCCCACTATATAAGGTATCATACTGGCTAATTTGGTCTGGATTTCAATGAATTGAAAAAAATTAGTTAAAGACAATTAATACCTCCTTTTACTACTCCCAGGTTGTCCATATTTCTGGTACGTATCCTACTGTGGCTTGTTTTCCATTTCGTACAATGGGAGTAATAACAATTTGTTGATTTTTTAATAAAATATCAATCTTACACTCCTCTCCCCTTATTTGATCTAAATTTAATTTTTTATAATCCTTAGATTTTGTGTTAATTAAATTATTTATGCCTACACAATTTTTCACACTTAGCAGTTCACCATTACTTAGTCCTTTAATAGTTAAATCTATGAACTGATATTTTATATTTCTTTCCTTAAAATATCGTTCAGCTTTCTTTGTATCAAAACATTTTTTAGTTCCAAAAAGTTGAATATTCATTTCGCAAGCTCTCCTTAAATGTATTAGTATATCTTTTATGCTACCATTAATTAAGACATAGGTCACTATTAATTATTAAACTACAATATTATTATGGCGAGTACTACAGTGGCTACTATTCCACAAGTTACGGGAATAATATTTTTTCTTGCTACTTCAAAAGGTTCAACCTTGCAAATACCTGCTGCGGCAACCACACTCCATGGGATTATAGTTCCACCACCTATCCAAATAGTGATGATTTGGCCAAATGCAGCAACCTTTTCTTTATCTATATTAATTGCACCTGAAAAAGTATTAGCCAAAGTCCCAACTAATGGAAGCCCCGCAAAACCCGAACCGCTAAGACCAAGAAGAGTACTTACTGCTGTTTGTATGCCTACAACAGAGTATTTATTTAAGGGTATATTGTTAGATGCATATACGCCTATGTCACTCAAAATGCCCCTGGCCCCACTACCCAATATATCAGTTGCTGTACCATCGCTTCCTAAGAAAAAGAAAGCACCTATAATTATAATTGGAGCAAATATGTTTATACCAAAACTAAAACCATTTTTAATATATATAGTAACATCTCCTAATGATGTTTTGATATTAGTATGAATTATAGATGAAATTATCATTATTATTGCGGCTGTCCCGCCTATTAAAGCTGTAGATTCTGAGCCTATAAATCTTAATTTCTTAATAAATATTATATCTAATATAAAAACTAGTGGAGTGGCTACTGCCATTATTTTTGTCCCTATTAATTGCGTCTGTGTCGGTTTTTTTTCTCCATCTATATTTACATCAACTGGTATATCTATCGTTTTATCTTTTCTCATAAGTATAAATGCTATACCTATAGTTACAATACTCATTACGCCCCAAAATGGTATACATTCTTTAATAATTCCTAATGCATTTGGTAAGTTCGCAGTTTTTGCAGTTATTGATGGTGCTGCTTGAAGAACAAAATCACTTGATAAAGCGACTCCATTACCAAACAAGCATAACACCACTGCAGCCCATACGGGGGGCAAACCTGATTGTATAGCTGCTGGCACCATTAAAGCACCTATAAAAACTACGGCAGGTGTTGGCCATACAAACCACGAAGTTAGAGTAACCGTTATACCTAAAACAAAAAAAGACATAGTTTTATTTATCATTAATTTTTTTATAGGTTTTATAATTAATTTATCTGCACCAATATCATTTAATGCACTAGACATTGCGTTAACTAATGCGATAACAACTACTATTTCAATAAATTCTTTGCCGGATACCACAATTGCTTTATATATAATCTGAACTGCATTTAAAATATTACCTGTAAACACATAACCTATTATTCCAATGCCTAGGATACATGGAAGTATTACATCCTTTTTAAGTGCAATGGCCACAGTAATTATTAGAATGATGAGGATATATGCATAATGAATTACACCTAAATTTTCCATGTGTTCTTATACTCCTTTGCATGATGTTTATTAAAAACAACTATCTGACATATAATATGAATTAGCTATTATAATAACTATTACATCCTAGATAGTAATTTTTAAAGATAATAATCAGTTTTTATTGTTTGTAAAAAACAAAAAAATATGCAATATATATTTAAAGACATAAAATCAAAGAAATTATTATACTCATTTTGTATTTATTCTTATGTGCCTAATATATTGCATGACTTTAACTGTTATTTATGATAAACTTATGACTAATAAAAAATATTACTAAAACAATTACGATAATAATAAAAATTGTTATCTGCTTTCAAAGATAGACAAGGAGGCAAGGATGTTAAAAATTTGTGGTACGTTAATTAAAGATAATAGAATAATTAAAGATGAAGTGTCAATGTCGGAAACAGAAGATAGTTATCAAGAAAATTTAAAAATGTGTATAACAGAGTTGTGTTATAAATTCGATGTAGCAACACCTTATTGGCTAAAATCTAATATTAATGAATATAATAGAAGACATAAAACTAGCTTTGACGAAAATAATTTTATAGAAGAGATTTACTTTGATAAATTTATAATAGAAGAATTAAAACCAAATGAAAAATAGCGGTAGAACATTAAAATTGTTCTACCGCTATCTTTTAATCCTCATTTTCATCATAAAAGTCTAGATATGAATAATTATCACTCTTCTTTTGCCAACCCAAAATAGAATCCATATTTACATTTTGAGCTGCTCTAAAAATGGATTTATCAATACCCCTAAAGTTTTTCTTTAACTCTTTAACTAAATCCTTAATTTCACCACGTTTGTTCCCTATTTTTTTTGCCGAAACCATGCATGCACAATTAAGTGGCCAAATTCCACTGTTTTGAGTGAAATTTTCTATATTTTCTTCTTCAATATAATAAAGAGGACGAATTAACTCCATTCTCTTAAAATTTTTCGCTTTTAATTTTGGGAGCATAGTTTTAAAATTTCCTGAATAAAATAAATTTAACATAGTTGTTTCAATTACATCATTAAAATGATGTCCGAGGGCAAGTTTATTGCACCCTAACTCTTGGGCCTTTGAATATAAAGCCCCTCTACGCATTTTTGCGCACATATAACAAGGATAATCTCTAGCAATTTTATCTATTATATCAAATACTCTTGATTCAAAAATCTTTATAGGAATATTTAAATATTTACAGTTATCAATTAAGAGTTCTTTTATGTTTTTATGATAACCAGGATCCATAGCAATAAATTCTAATTCAAAGTTAACGTTCCCGTGGTGTTGTAACTCTTGAAGTAACTTAGCCATTATTAAACTATCTTTACCTCCTGAAATCGCTACAGCAATCTTATCTCCAGCTTTAACTAAATTATAATCTTTTATAGCTTTAACAAATTTTGACCATATCGGTTTTCTAAAATCTTTTATAAGACTACGTTCTATTTCTTGTAGTGGTTTTCTTTCATTAAATGGAACCAAGATTTCACAACCTTGTCCTGCAATACCACTAATATTATTTTTATTTATCAAATAAACCACCAGTTTTTTTAGTGCTTCTTGCTGCTTTTCTTTGTTTTCCAATTACTTTATTAGGTCTTAAACTTCCACCTTGCTCAGAACTCTTTTGTTTCTTTTCCTCAATAATTTTTTTCATCATTTCAATATTATTACTAGACATGAACTTTTCCTCCTTTTGTAGCAAATTAAGAATGTTATATATTATAGAATTTATGTTTTAGTTAATAATTTCTACATTTTATTGTCTACACTCAAACTCAACTTGTTGTTTTCCCTACTAATCAGTTTATATCAATTCCACTAGAAATTCAATATAATATTCAAAGATAATAATACTTTTTATTAAAATTAATAGTTAAATACTTAAATATTCTTGTTATTTTATGTTTATAATTATTTTCATTTATACAATTATTATTATATAACACTTTCTAATTTCATTAAAACATTTTTATATCCTAATTTTATAATTTCGTTATTATATAACTTTTCATATGTTACTATCTCTATATCAAACTCCAATGCTTTTATGAAATTATTCCCATAAAGTTTCTTAACAAACATTTCGTAATCTTCTTTTATTAAGGTATAATGCTTTTCATCATAATGATATCCTTTTGTATCATTATTTAATTTTTCTATAATTCCATACAATTGGTAAATATAACTCATTTCTTTTAAACTGAAAATTTTCGATAAAGCTACAATAGCTTCAGCATAATTAAAATTCATTGGTATAGGATAAATACGAATATTATTTTTAGAATTAAATTCTTTTAACATTCTTAAACTTTGAAATAGAGTGGTGCATATATCCAATCTAATAATAGTGGCATAACCACTGATTCTCAAAGCTTTGGTTTGTTCTTGATATTCTCTAGTAGCTTTTTCAATTTTGATTTGCGTCTCAATTGCCATGCTAGTCGAATTTTTATTTATAAACCAACTGAAAATGCCGCCTAAAATAGCGCCGATTATGATAGAGACAGAAGAAATAAGTGGGTTTAAAAGATTAGCAGGTATAAAAGATAATGAATTCAGCATCCAATTTCTCCTCTCTAAAATGTATTTTATAAAAAAGTATTTTCTAGTTTATATTCTCCAAGCAATATAGTTTCCATACAATATATTTCTATTTGAATTTTTTATATTTATAACATTCCATAATGTCTCCATATACCAAAATATTAAGATCAGCATTTTATTATAATAATATTAACCATGTAAAATATATTTTGACAAAACAATAGCAATTAGAGTACAGTTTATATAAAGCTTATAAAAAAGAGTCATTAAGAAGTGAAATAAGTTTAAAGTGATTTTTTGAAGGAGATTATAATTTTATGAATACTCAAAGTAACAACAGAGGCCAAATAAGAAGCAATATACCTATAGGTATTACTGTAGATGTTGTATTAAAAAAAGATCAAAGGACAACTAAACTAACTAGAGGTGTAGTTAAAAGGTTATTAACCAACTCAGCTGTTCACCCAAGGGGCATAAAAGTTATGCTAGAAGATGGTCAGGTAGGCAGAGTTCAAGCTATTATATCAAAATAAAGCAAAACAATATTAGTTAAACCAATTTACCATTACAACATATATTTAATGGTAAATTGGTTTTTTTAATCTGCATTTTTTATTATGGTTGAAAATTTTACTTGCATTTGAAAATAAAATGATGTATACTTAAAAAGTTACCTAGTAAAAATTGAACATTTACAAAATTATAAAATATTTGCTAATCATCGCAAAAGTCGGATCATTAAACAAAAGAAAAGACATGAATTTTAAAACCCAATTCTTTAATTCTTACCCTTTTCAATCTGAAATTTCTTAATGAAACCCTAATTAAAATTTTGTTGAATAACGTACTGATAGCGGTTATAACATATCTTAAATTGTTATAACAGGATTTATTATTAAATTAACGGAGCCTAACAATCAACGTTTGTATTGTGCCCCCCATAAACTCACAAGGAGGTGTTTAAATGAGAAAAGATGAACTAATTGAAATTACAGAAGATGTGATTAATGAATGTCTAGAATGTTTAGACTAACAACAAAAGAGCAAATCTATCACTATTAATGTTCTAGTGACGGTTTCTTTTTTTATAAAAATATAAGTATAATTTAAATTGTAAAATTCATAATTTAAATTATACTTATATTTGAATTCACATCATATATTCTAAATAATTAGTAAAATAAATAGAGGAAATCTCTATTTCACATAGAATATATGATTAATAAAGAATACGTATTTAAAAGGAGTGGTTATTATGTTAACGATTTCATTTATAAGTGGTGAAACGGAACTATTTGATTTAAAACAATCTGAAAGTGATTTGTTTAAAAATTGGTTTTATAATTTTGAAAACTCCAGGCCTCATGAAATTAATACGATGGGTAAAAAATATTTATTTAACAAAAAAGCAATAGCATATATTGAGATAGAACCTTAAATTGTGGTATTATAACAAAATTAACTATTTATCTATATAAATTGTAATACACGTAGAAATACAGTTTATTATTTAAAATGTATTTCTACGTGTATTATTTCTGATGTGTTTCCAATTCTTATAAGAGATCCGCAAGTTCCAAATCCACTTGAAACAACAATATTATACGCACCTTTTTATATTATCCCTCGTAGGATAAATCTTTTTAGCTCGCCTTACTAACAATCTATTTTTTGCATAGTATATAGGTTGAAATGGGAGGTATACGTACCTCGTTAATACAAGTTTTAGCCCCTTTACTTACACCTATCTTATTGACTTCATATTCATTCGCTAGAATCTTCCACTCGTCGTTACCAGGTAATCGTACTTTTATTTCTTCATTATTAGAATTATGAATTATGATTAATTTATTATAATCATTAGTAAATGTTGATGTTAATTCATAAGCCACACAGTTACGAGGCGTTTCAAGAAATAGCAAGGATTTACGTACATCATTTGCATTATCTAAAGTCATAACCTTTTGACTTTTTCTTAACGCTATTAACCCTTTAATATATTCATATGTTTCTGCGAACTCAGTTTTTCTACTCCATGTTATTCCATTAACGGTGTCACCAGCATTATAGCTATTATGGTTTCCTTGTTTGGTTCGTAGTATTTCTGTTCCACCTTGAATAAATGGAACTCCTTGTGAGGTAAGGATAATTGATAAAGCTAATCTATTCATTTTTTCTCTCTCAAAAGGAGTATTATTAGGATTGCTTTTTTCAAACTTATCATATAAACATAAATTATCATGTGAACTTACATAGTTTATAGCTTCTCCAGGTTCTTGCGTGAAGTTACATATTTCACCGTAAAAGTTAATGCCACCCACAACACCTTTTTTAATTTCTAATTCGAGGCCTCCTCTACCATTTACAAAGCCCACTTCATTGCCATCATTATCTCCCTTTATTGCATTTCTTAGATCATCATTAAATACAGATAATTGCATGCCTCTTTGGCTTCCTTTTCTTAGCTGCATAGAATATGCTAATGATGATGGTCCACCTGTCCAAGGTTCCCCATAAAGGATGATATTTGGATTAATAATTTTTGCTTGCTTTGTTACTTCTTTCATTGTATCAATGTCATGAAGTGCCATTAGATCGAATCTAAATCCATCAATCTTGTATTCCTTTGCCCAAAATTTTATGCTATCTACTATAAATTTTCTCATCATTGGTTTCTCAGATGCTGTTTCATTTTTACAACCTGAACCATCAGTATAGTTACATGCATCATCTTGTCTATAATAATATCCAGGTACTAAAATATCCATAGGAGAATTACCTATAGTAAATGTGTGATTATAAACTACATCCATGATTACACAAATACCATTTTCATGTAAAGTCTGGACCATTGTCTTAAACTCTTTAATTCGCAAAACACCATCTTGTGAATTAGTAGCATAAGATCCTTCTAGAACATTATATAAATAAGGATCATATCCCCAATTGTAACCACCCTTAGTTTCATCTACGCTTGCAAAATCAAACACAGGTAATAAGTGAACGTGAGTTATTCCTAGCTCCTTAAGGTGATCTAATCCCGTAACAACGCCCTCAGTGGTTTTTGTGCTTTTTTCTGTGAAAGCTAAATATTTTCCTTTATTTTTAATTCCTGAATCTTCTGAAACTGAAAAATCTCTAACATGTATTTCGTATATTACTGCTTCAGTTCTATTAATAGGTACAGGTTGTTTATGATTTTCCCAATTAATTGGATTTATAGAATGAAAATCAACAATCATGCCTTTTTTGCCATTAGCACTTGCGCTTTTAGCATATATATCAGGTGTTTCTTTTTCCTCGCCACCATTTAATACTAAATAATTATAATATTTATTTTTTAAATCACCATTGAGTTTAAGTTCCCAAACCCCTTTTTCTGACTTTTTCATTTCATGTTTTTGTCCTAATTCATCATCGAAATCTTTATAAACTAAAACTGTAATTTTATCAACTGTAGGTGCCCAAACTTTAAATGTTGTATACAACGTATTATAAACTGCGCCTAAATCATCCCCATCATATATGAATTCTTGGTTATTTGCTATACTTTCCATTATTAAATCTCGCTCCTTAAAAATTCGCCAAATTGGCTTAGTTGTAAACATTCGAAGTAATTGTGTGATTATATAATTGTATATATATTCCTTACCATAATATTATTAAATATAATATTAAGAATACTAGCTTATATAAGTAGCAGTACTAGAAAATATAACAAAAACATTTATTAAATGCATTCACAAATACATAATTTAATATTATTATATTACAATAAGGTTAACATAGATACAAAGTATGAAATCATTAACTAATATTGTTATACATATAGAATAATTAGGAGGTTTTTAATGGGAGAATCTTATAAATTAGACGAATGGAACATTATTGAAGAAGGTTTTAATGATAATAATAATGAAATAGCTGAGAGTATTTTTAGCTTAGGAAATGGGTATATGGGTCAAAGAGCAAATTTTGAAGAAACTTACAGTGGCAAAACTCTTAGCGGTAATTATATAGCAGGAGTCTATTATCCTGACAAAACGAAGTTTGGTTGGTGGAAAAATGGATATCCAGAATATTTTGCTAAAGTTTTAAACTCAACAAATTGGATAGGTATAGACATCAAAATAAACAACATTTGTCTAGATCTAGCAAAATGCAGGGTGGAAAAGTTTCAAAGAGTTTTAAATATGAAAGAGGGATACTTACAACGTAGCTTTAATGCAGTACTTATAAATGGTAATGAGGTTGAAATAAAGAGTAGAAGATTTATCAGTATGGCTCGTGGCGAGATAGGCGCAATAAGGTATTCAATTAAATTACTAAATTTCCATGGCAACTTAGTAATTACACCCTATCTTGATGGAGACGTTATGAACCTTGATTCCAATTATAATGAGAAGTTTTGGGATGAAATTGCAAAAGATGTTAAGTTTGATGAAGCCTATATACTGTTAAAAACTAAAAAGCTCGATTTTCATATATGTACATATATGACTTATGATATAACTAAAAATGGGGAAAAATTAAAATCGGCCATGACACCAGTACAAAGTGAGAAGTATATTGCGAGTACCACTTTAGTTCAATGCATGGAAAATGATGAAATTGTAATTTATAAGTATGTTGCAAATACATCTTCAAGATATTATAAACCAGATGAGTTAATTCAAATAACTAAAGAATTATCAAACAAAGCTAAAAAGGATGGGTTTGAAATATTGTTAAAAGAGCAAGCTTTAGCTTGGGGTAATAAATGGAATAGAAGTGATATAGTTATTGAGGGAGATATCTCAGCGCAACAAGGTATTCGCTTTAATATATTTCAATTAAATCAGACCTATACAGGGGAAGATTGTAGGCTAAATATAGGACCTAAAGGATTTACTGGTGAAAAATATGGTGGAGGAACCTACTGGGATACTGAAGCTTACTGCATTCCTTTTTATCTAAGTACCTCTAATGAGAATGTTTCTAGAAATCTTTTATTATATAGATATAATCAGTTAAATAAAGCCATAGAAAATGCTGAAAAATTAGGTTTTATTAATGGAGCAGCATTGTTTCCAATGGTAACAATGAATGGAGATGAATGCCATAATGAGTGGGAAATAACCTTTGAGGAAATTCATAGAAATGGTGCTATAGCATATGCCATATATAATTATGTGAATTATACAGGAGATAAGTCATGTTTAGGTGAATTTGGTTTTGAAGTCCTTTTTGCTATATCAAGATTTTGGGCTCAAAGAGCCACCTTTTCAAAAGATAAAAATAAATATGTTATTTTAGGGGTTACTGGTCCCAATGAATATGAAAACAATGTAAACAATAATTGGTATACTAATAAAATCGCTTGCTTTACTTTAGAGTATACACTTAAGGTTATGAATTATTTAAATCAAAATGAACTTGATAAATTAGGTGAACTTAAGGAAAAGCTTAAATTTAAAGAGGATGAAATAATTACATGGAGGAATATTATTAAAAACATGTACTATCCTTATGAACAAGAACATGGAATTTTCCTTCAACAAGATGGCTACATGGATAAAGAACAGCAACTAGTTGAAACTCTAAATGAAAAACATCTCCCATTATATAAAAACTGGTCGTGGGATAGAATCCTACGTTCATGCTTTGTAAAACAAGCTGATGTACTTCAGGGAATTTACTTGTTTGAACAGGAATATGATATTGACACAATTAAACGAAATTTCGATTTCTACGAACCTAGAACGGTACACGAGTCTTCTTTATCACCATGTATTCATTCCATTATAGCCACAAGAATTAGAAATTATGATAAAGCTTACGAGATGTATTTAAGGACATCAAGGCTGGATCTTGATAATTATAATAAGGATACAAATGATGGCTGTCACATCACTAGTATGGCTGGAACTTGGCTAGCAATAGTTCATGGATTTGGTGGACTGCGAGTTAATGAAAACAAATTAATTTTAAATCCAAATATCCCTAAAGAATGGTACTCATGCTCTTTTAAAATAGTGTTTAGATGCGCACTTCTAAGCATAAAATTTAGCACATATAATATTCAAATACAAAACGAAAATGACATAGCTGTTGACCTGTTAGTGTATAAAAAAAATTATTGTTTAGCTGGAAATGATTTATTAAAAATTGATATAATGTAATGCTTAAGATTATTAATGATATACCTATTCCTATATAATCTAATATTTATATTTATATTTATATTTATATATAGGAAATACTTACAAGGTTTCATCATATAATATAATAATATTTCTTGTAAAGAAGATGATAATATGAATGAAGACAAAAATTATTATATTCAATTAAATAGTAGGGCTGAAAAGCTAATTAGAACATCAGAGTTTTTGGGTTCTGGTCATAATGGAATAGTTTACTTACTCCCTAATAAAAGAGTAATCAAAATTTTTAAAAACAAAAAAGTTTGCGCGGGTGAATACAATATTTTGATCAAAACTAAAAAAAGTAAATACTTTCCTAAAGTTTACGAACACGGAGCATACTATATTGTGAGAGATTACGTAGGAGGACAACGTTTAGATAAATACATCAAGAGACACGGTATCAATAAAGAAATATCAATTAACATAATTAAACTTATAGAAGAATTCAAAAAACTTAAATTTCGTAGACTTGATATTAGATGTAAAGATTTATATTTAATGGACAATTTTTCGATTAATGTAATAGACCCTAAAAATAATTATTCTAAAAGTGTAATTTATCCAAGGCATTTGATGAAAGGTTTAAACAATTTAGGTGTGATAGATCAATTCTTATCGGTAGTTTGTGATGAGAGTCATAAAACATATGAATTGTGGAATTTTAGATTTAGTCAGTATCTAGAGAAAAATATTAAATAACTATTATAAAAAGTATAAGAGGTATAAATCCTCAAAGGATGAAAGCTCTTATACTATTTTATTTTATAACACTTTTAAGTCATTTAACTCATCTAAAAATTCTTGAAAATTTAATATTCTTTCAGAATTTAATATGATTTTAGCACTTCGAATTAGTTTTTTATCATCTGTAACAAGGATATAGTTTTTATTGTTTTCACAAATATTAATTAAACTATAGTCATTTATAGAAATCTTATTGCCATTTACAAAATATATATTTTTATCCTGCTCATATTTAATATAATCATTTTGCAAACTTTCTTCAGTACAACTCGGTCCAATAGTTTTAATAATGTGTCCTAATAACTTCAAAAACTTATTTGATAGTACAAAGTCTTCATTAAATTTTGCGTACTCTTTTACAGATAACTCACCAGCTATATCCTCAGAGATTTTAAAATCAATATTTTTTATATTTTCAATAGTATCAAGCAAGGTAGGATATTTATTCCACACTTTTATAACTATATTAGTATCCAACAAATACTCTTTACAAATCATTGTTTTATCTCCTTTTAGAAATAAATATATTAGATTTTGGATAAAATATTTCTGAATTGTTTTAAAAATATATAATTAGTTTTATTTATATTATATTCATTAATAAGTAAATAGTTAACCATTATTAGTTACTTATGGCTTTAACTTGATAAAAGTCAATAATGCCTTTATAATTTAAATAGCATATACAATTGTTTAGCATTACTAAACAAAATTTCCATCAAAAATAGAAGGAAGGAGAGGCTGATTTTTAGCCGATAAATAAAATTATGGAAGTACATATATTTTTAAAAGGAAAAAAAGAAGCTGTTATTTACAAAGGTGACAGAATCGATGTTTTAGATTTTGAAATGAACAAAGTTAAATATAAGCAAATTAGATATTTTAGAAACGGTTTTAGCAAAAGTGAACTCGTAGAAACAGATGGAATAAAAGAAATAGTTGAAATTTAGTTATAATAAACAGCTACAGATGTAGCTGTTTATTATAACTAATTATTGTCTTTTCTTGACCTTTGATTTAGTTTTATTTGTACTTTTAATTCTACGATTTATCTTACCTTGAGTAGTTAGAGGCTTACTTTTTATACTTTCTACTCTGTCTTTGTTCTTTATATCTTTTGATTTTCTGCTTTGCTTAGTTAAATTTTCTTTGTTTTTGTTTCCCCTTGGTTTTACTAAACACTTAGGTCCGTATCCAATAAGATCCTCTCTATTTGCCTCGGTAAGTGCTGATAACACTAAATCATATTTCATAGGATCTTTATATTGAAGAAGTGCCCTTTGCATAGCTTTTTCATTTTTGGTTCTAGGAATATGAACTTCTTCAAGAGTATTTGGATCGAGCCCTGTATAAAACATAGTTGTTGATGGTGTTCCTGGGGTTGGATAAAAATCTTGAACCTGTTCTGGTTGGTAATTAATATCTCTAAGGTATTCGGCAAGTTCTATAGCTGAATCAAGTGTGCTACCTGGGTGACTAGACATTAAGTAAGGAATGATATATTGCTTTTTTCCTATTTTCGCAGTGGCTTTATAAAATTTTTCCATAAACTTATCATAAGTTTTCCCTGCAGGTTTACCCATATATTTTAATACTTTATGAGAAACGTGCTCTGGTGCGACCTTTAGTTGCCCGCTTACATGATGAGTAATAAGTTCATTAAAAAAGGTATCATTTTTATCTGCCATAATATAATCATAACGCAGTCCAGAACGCACAAAGACTTTTTTAACATTCGGCAATTCTCGAAGTGATCGTAACAAATTTAAATATTCCATATGATCAACATTTAAATTCTTGCATGGGCCAGGGTGCAAACACTGCTTATCTATGCAAGCACCTACTTTTAATTGCTTTTGGCACGCTGGTTGCCTGAAATTAGCAGTAGGTCCTCCAACATCATGGATATATCCTTTGAAACCCTTGAGTTTTGTAATTTGGATTGCTTCGTCTATTATTGAATTTTCACTTCTACTTTGCACAATTCTCCCTTGATGAAAGGTTATGGCACAGAAAGCACAGCTACCAAAACATCCTCTTGAACTAACTAAACTGAATTGAACTTCATCTATAGCGGGCACACCACCTAATTCTTCATAACTAGGGTGATAATTTTTTTGATATGGCAAATTATAAACCTTATCCAATTCCTCTCTTGTAAGTGGCATTTCTGGCTTGTTTTGTACAAGGTACTTATTGGTATGCTTTTGCACTATGCCATTTCCCCTAATAGGATCTTGTTCATCATACTGTATTTTAAAGGCTTCTGAATATTTTTTTATATCTCTACAGACTTCCTTATAAGATGCTATCTCAATGTAACTATCTATATTCTCTATATTCTCAGTAACATAACATGTGCCATGTACCTGAGTAATTAATTTTATGTCTACTCCATCCTCTAACAGTTTTGCAATTTTAACTACTTGCTTTTCACCCATCCCATATATTAACAAATCTGCCCCGCTATCAATTAACATAGATTTACGTACCTTATCGCTCCAGTAATCATAATGTGCAAAACGCCTTAAACTTGCTTCTATGCCTCCAATAATAATAGGAACGTTTTTAAATGCTTCCCTTAGTCTATTGCAATAAACTATTGTTGCTCTGTCAGGCCTTAAGCCCATCTTCGCACCTGGAGAATACATATCTTTATCTCTTATCTTTTTACTTACAGTATAATGATTAACCATAGAATCCATATTCCCAGAGTTAACTAAGAACCCAAGCCTTGGTTTTCCCAATTTTTCGAAATCTTCAATGCTCTTCCAATTAGGTTGAGCTATTATTCCCACTTTATATCCTTCATTTTCTAAAACTCTTGAAATAATTGCAGTTCCAAAACTATGATGGTCTACATATGCATCACCTGTAACTATAATAAAATCGAGTTCTCTCCAACCTCTATCTATAATGTCTTTTTTACTTATAGGTAAATATTTATTATCTTTAATTACGTCCACCTTCTTTTGATTTAATCGTAAATTTATTATATAATCATAAACTTTATTATGTAATTGAAAATATAATTATAGCATTCTTTACGATTAAATTCTTTGAAAATTATAAATTTCAACAAATTTCAAGTTTGTTACCTTCTTTTATATTATTAAAAAGACCATATTTAGATTCTATAACCATCTTAGCACCATTTACCTTAGTGACAACCTGCCCTGGTCTTAGATTTTCTATTTTTTTAATAACCTGCATCTGATTATCAATAAACAAAACATCAATATTAAACTTCATAAAAAATGTATGAATGCTATTACAAGGTGTCAATAGAATAGCATCATGATGAGGTTTTCGCCGTAACATATACCCAAAGAGCCTTTTATTAAAAGAATCAGCTATAAATACATTTATAATAGTTTCTCCATTATACTTTAAATTTTTTGTCATATCCTCACCTCTAGAGTATTTTTAGAATTTTGATAAAAGCTGGGCCTAAAATTATAATAAATATTGAAGGAAAAATAAAAAATATTAGTGGAAATAACATTTTTATAGGTGCTTTCATCGCTGCCTCTCTTGCAACTTGCGTTCTATGTTCTCGTAACCCTGCAGACTCAATTCTTAGAACATTCGCAAGCCCAACACCTAAATCATCTGCTTGAATTAAAGATGTAAGTAGCATAGACAGTTCCTTTACTTCACACCTTTGACCCATATTTTTAAGTGCTACTTTTCTTTGTATACCCATTCGTATTTCTTTGAGAGTTTTTGAAAACTCATCACATAATTCTCCGTTTATATTTACAATCACTCTAGCCATGGCACCATCAAAAGACAATCCAGCTTCAACGCTTACTGTGATTAAATCAAGTGTATAGGGTAATTCCCTCACAATCATTTTCTTCCTTTTATTAATTTTTTTTGAAAGATAGAAATTAAAAATTGTACTAATGAGTAACATCATCAGTAATGAAATGGAAAATGATTTTAAAAAATCTGCTTCAATTATGTAACTTAATAATCCAAACAAAATTGAAAAAATTAGCATTACCATAATTCTAGTATATAGCCAACTTTCGGGGGTTTTGTTCTTTAATAAGCCCGCCTTTTCTAATTTTTTCTTTAATAAATCAATTTTACGACTTGGAGTTGCTCTTATGATGAATTGACTTATTGTTTCATATAAAGGCGTTAGCGTCCTTTGTGAAAAAGAATTTTTTTCAATATCTGACATAGTATCAATATTAATGCTTTTTATTTGTTTTATTCTGTATCCAATGGATATCTTTTTATTTAACATAAATAGGGTTCCATAAAAAAACATAAATGCAACTAGAAACCATATAAACAATACAATATATAGCAATGCTATCACCTCAACTATTAGTCATATTTTTTCTACATATCAATTTTAATAATTTTTCTAATGATAATCAAACCTATAATTTGATTTATAAATGCAGTTATTATCATAACTAGCCCTATGGGTGTAGTAAACAAAAGCATCATATATTCTTTATTAGAGAAATAAATGGTAATACCTAATAAAAATGGTATAAGCATTACGATTATTCCAGATAATCTACCTTGAGCTGTCAAAGTTTTGAGTTCATTTTGAATTTTTTGTCTTTCTCTTATAGTATTAGATATGTTATTCAATATTTCTGATAAGTTTCCTCCTATGTCCTTTTGAATTAAAATAGCATTTATCATTAGTCTAAGATCTTCTGAGTTCATTCTAGTTAACATATTTTTTAAAGCAATATCTTCCGAAATACCTAAACTCATCTCCTTCAGTAGTTTTTTAAATTCTTTAGAAAAAGGATCCTTTGTTTCGTTAGATACTGTTGCGATTGTTTGTAAAAAAGAATATCCTGCTTTAAGTGAGTTCGAAATGATCATTATGCCTTCATTTAACTGTTCATTAAAGGTCTTAATTCTCTCTCTTTTTCTATTAGAAATAATGACTTTGGGTAAGTTCCAAATTAGAATAAATATGCAAAGAGCAGTAAATAAATTCTTTGAAAATTCAATTATTAAAAAAGCGAAAGCTGTCGATGTAAAAATTTTCACCGCTAATAGTTCTTTTACTGTAATTGGTATATCGCTTTTCATTAGTTCAATTTCTAAGTTCTTATTATGTTCTTCACTAAATTCAACATTTGGAATCAGATTTGATAATATTTTCAAAAAACTTATTTTACTAATTTTATTATTTTCAATTTTTTCTTTTACTGAAAAATCCTTATCATAATATTTAAGTTTATCTAGGGGGTTTTCTTTGCAGAATAGATGTAGCATCAGTGCACTTATCAGTGACCAAGCAGAAATAAAAACAAGCAAAATTATAATATATATCATTTCCATCACATCCACTTTTTATTTTTAGTGAAGAATTAAAATCCATTAGTAAAAAATTTCTGGTGGTATATTAACACCCCTTTCTTTGAATTTTTCAATGAATTTAGGCATAATACCGGCAAATACATATTCTCCTTTAATTTTTCCTTTATTATCTAATCCACTTTGTTTAAATTTGAAAATATCCTGAAGGATTATAACATCACCTTCCATGCCTTGAACTTCGGTTATATGCGTTATTCGTCTACTACCATCCATAAGTCTCGACTGTTGGATAATTAAATCAACAGCTGATGCGGTTTGATCTCTAATTGCTTTAATAGGTAGATTCATTCCGGACATAAGCACCATAGTCTCAAGCCTTGATAACATATCTCTTGGAGAGTTTGCATGACCAGTTGTTAATGAACCATCATGACCAGTATTCATAGCTTGAAGCATGTCTAAGGTTTCGCCCGAACGTACTTCGCCTATGATTATCCTGTCAGGTCTCATTCTTAAACTATTTTTAACTAAATCTCTTATACTTACTTCCCCTTTTCCTTCAATGTTAGAAGGCCTAGTTTCAAGCCTCACAACATGCATTTGAGAAAGTTGTAGCTCTGCAGCATCTTCAATAGTAACAATACGTTCTGTATCAGGAATAAATGAGGAAAGTACATTTAAAGTGGTTGTTTTTCCACTACCAGTTCCGCCTGAAACAACAATATTTAAACGGCCTTCGACGCAATATTTAAGGAGTTCTGCCATCTTTGAGCTCAAGGTTCCAAAATTTATTAAATCTTCTATTTTAAAAGGATCCTCCGCAAATTTTCTTATGGTAATTGAAGGACCATCAATAGCTAAAGGTGGGATTATTGCATTTACTCTAGAACCATTGGGTAATCTTGCATCGACCATAGGTGAACTCTCATCTATTCTTCTTCCAATAGGAGCTACAATTTTTTTAATAACATGCATAACGTGGTTATCATTTTTAAATTTAGCATCTGTAAGCACTAATTTGCCGCCTTGCTCAATATAAACATGATTCGGACCATTAACCATAATTTCAGTTACACTTTTATCAGAAAGTAATGACGTAATAGGTCCAAACCCAATAATTTCATCCAATAGTTCTTCCTTTATTTTTTTCTTTTGAATATTTGTCATATTTAGAGATTCTTGCTCAATATGTTTCATAATAATAAAATTTATTTCTTCCCTTAATTCTTCATTTTGGTCTGATATTTCATTAAAATCTATATCAAGCTCTTCTATTACTTTGTTTTGAATTTTAAACTTTAATTCAGAATAAGGGTCTACTTCTTTTTCAGTAATCTTATTACATTTTTTATCTACACTCATTTCTTCTAATCTTTTTATTAGGGACATACCATCACCTCTACATTGCTAATTCTTTACACATTATAGCAATAGCTTTTCCTATTTTAGATTTATCATATTTAGGACTATCACATAAGGGCTTCCCTTTATTGACTGAAATACTTACTGTATTTTGATCTTCTGGAATCATAGCATAAACACCATCTCTAAATGCTCCTTCTACGTCGGTCTTGCTTATTCCGTATTTAGTAGTAAAATTGTTAATAATTAATTTCACTTTTTCTTTATCATACCCAAGGGAGTGCATAACTTCCAAACCTAATTTAGTGTTTTTAAGAGCAACAATTTCCATAGTAGCAACAAATAGTACTATTTCAGATAGATCTAAAATATAAAGGGTACTATCATTAAAGTTAATGCCTGTATCAATGATAATTACATCATACTGTTTTCTTAAAATTTCCATCATTTTTTCAATGCTCTCCTTGCCAATATACTCTGCAGCTTCAGGTTTAGTAGGAGCGAAAAGGATATGAAGATTTTCATTAAATTCATATAGGTAAGGTTTTATATTTTCATACGAATCTAACTGACCATCCTCTATAATATCAAGAATTGTTTTTTGCGAATATTGGTTAACTAACATTGATATATCACCAAATTGCAAATCTAAATCTATAAGTAGAGTTTTCTTATGATACTCACGGCTTAAACTAACAGCGCTATTTAGTGCTAAAACAGATTTGCCTACTCCTCCTTTGGAACTGAAAAAGGTTATGATTTTTGCAGAACTCTGTCCTTCTTCAAAGTCACCTCCATTGACAACCTTGTCTTTATATTTTTCATAGGTAGTAATTATTGTATTAACTAAAACCTCATAGTTAAAAGGTTTAATAATGTATTCTTTTGCCCCATGAAACATAGCTTTCTTTAAATATTCATTTTCAGCTTGAACAGACATAATAATTACTGTAACAGAGGGGAAGAGATTCATTATTTTTTCTGTAGCTTCTAGCCCATTAAGCACAGGCATATTAATATCCATTAAAACAATATCTGGATTTACCTTTGGGATAAGTTCTAAAACTTCCTCTCCATTACTTGCTTCACCAACAATTTCAAAGAATTCATCCTCTAGATTCAATATTTTTTTTATTACATTTCTGGTTTCTTCAATATCATCTGCAATAATTATTTTAATTTTACTATTACGCATAATCTCACCCCTATTTATCTAGTACTGGGATTTTAATGCCTGTTCCAGGTTTAATTAAATTTTCCTCTAAAATTCCGTTAACTTGTTTTAGTAACATGTATTTTTCAGGATCTCCATAAAAAGATGTACTTATTTTCCTTAGGGTATCACCCTGTTTTATTTTATAATAAACATATTTTTCATACTTATAATCATCTGCAATGGCTTTACTTTCATCAGTTGGTTTACTCTTGTATTCTGGAAATAAATTCCTCATTTCTTTAGAATCATCCAAAATAAGTTCTTGCCAAATCGCACCTTCTGTTTTATGAATATAATCCGGTTTTAGTGGTCTTAACACAAGAATTAACTTGCCAATATCTTCTGCCAGCGCTAATTTTTCAATATCAAATATAGGAACTGATAATGTCACTAAGTAATTAGTAGGTACCTCTGTTCTTTGTTTGTCATCTCTATTAAGTGATTTATCTATTGCTAGCACTTGAATATTTTGAAGCATGATTTTTGATAAATCTGGTCTGATAATTTTTTGACCATCTTTCTTCTCGGTTAAATTCACAATTATATCAACAAAATCTCCTTGTTTAATAAGGTCTGACATGCCTGTACTTCCGTTAACATTTATGGAAATACCTCTATTATTACCTTCTATTTTTAAACTCAATTCATTATCAAGTTCATTTATCAATTTATCTTTATGGAACCCTTCATTTTTTACAATATTTTCTTTGGTATATTTACCTACAATATTAGGATAATCCTTTATATAGTCTTCGAATATTGCATTGTCTGGCACTTGAATTTCTTTAACCATTTTTTTCTCTATTACAGTTCTTGGTGCTATTGTTTCAGCTGCAACTAAAATAGTTCTCTCCTTAACAGATGCTCTTGTAGTATTTAAAGGTTTTAAATATATAAAAATAACCACGCTACTTATCACTGCAAATAAAAATGATAGTAAAATTAATCTTTTTCCTGTATTTTTCATAAAACACCACCCATACTCCTAATTCTTTAGTCCTATTTTACGAGTTTTGCACCGTAGGCTCCAGTATCACTGAGCATCATATCAATTTCACCATTTGTTACATATCTAATGAATCGTCCTTGAATTTCAATCTTTCCCTTATTTTTTATAATTGCTTCAACGAAAAATTCACCAAAACCTACTACTAGTACAGCTTTTCTTCCATTAACGTTTAAAGAATCTACTAAAGGCAATGTCCATAATCTTATAGAAGTTTTTTCAAAACTATTAAAACTGCTACATTCTGAACTAATATAATTTTTGACTTCATTAGAGGCACCTGCCATGTTACCGGGTTCTGTATCTATCATATCTCCCACTGTAATAGTTCCACTATAACCATAAAGTGCATTTGATTTAAATACATTTGCTCCGGTTCCTCCCAATGCAACTGCACCATAATTTCCATGATAGCCACATCCAGCACCTTCTTTAAGTGTTACTTCATCCCCATAAGAAAAGTCAAATGATTCAACTGCAAATGGTCTAATGCCGCCTTTTACCGATTTCACCGGTGCTATAATTGCTTTTGTACTTGCATTTATGTTACTGCTATTTATCCCAATTATAGGTGCAAAGAAGTGATTTACATTTTTTATTCCTTCAATTTCTATGCTTTTATTATCTGAACTTATGGTAATTGAAACTTTGCTTGGATCAACATTATTCTTTTGGAGATAAGCTATAGCAACATTTCTTGCTTTAATGGAATCTATAGGTAATTCTAGGATAGCCGCTAAAGCTGCTGAATCAATAGCATTAGATAATTTTACTTTCTCCACATAAACTAAACCAATATCTACAACATAAGCTGTAAACCCCAAAAGTACTGTGAAAACTAAACATAATATAATAGCAACATTTCCTTTATCATCTAATCTTCGCATTAAATCATCTCCTGGGTCGCTGCATATTAACGACTTCAGATGGAGATTTATACACCCCTTCTGAAATGTCATTAAACTCACCACTTACTCTATCCTCATGGATGTTTGTGCTTTTAATACCACCACATTACCGAGGATATTACTTATTATAGGAATAATTACCTGATAATTATATATAACTTCTACTGTAATGGTACCGCCAGATTGTCTACTTCCTTCTAATGGCGTTATGTTTACTATTAGTTTTTTGCTGTCTAGATTAGGAGAAATGTTAAGAATCAGTTCTTTAATCTCTATATTCGAACCTGCTACTATACCTAGTCTAGCACCTTCTCTTGCTGAGTTGTTAATGGTGAGATATGAATTTAACATTAAGCTAAATTCTAAAATACCCATCATCAATAACAATAATAAAGGGAGTAAAATGGCAAATTCTACGAGGGATTGTCCTTTTTCATTTCTTAAACTTTTCATACTGATCACCTCTGTTATAGTTGAGAGTTGAAAATTGAAATTCAAAAGTAAAGGTTTACATTTTAATCCAAAAATAATAATTGTGATTTTATACTATTAATTCTCAACTCTCCACTCTCCACTGAAAATATTTTTCACTACTATAGTGCTGACGTAATAGCTGTGAATTTTGCTGCAATAGCTGGTCCAAGTAATCCTAGCGCAACAATTACAACTACCGCTATAAGTCCCACTAATAAAGCATATTCAACCATGCCTTGGCCTTCTTCTTCTCTTACCTTTGCTGATACATAGTTCATAAAATTCATTAACATAATAATTCCTCCTCATAATTTGTTTTATTTTGATAAATTAAGTTAATTTAATTATATTCCTAAATAGGAGTACATATAAGGTACTAAAAGTCACATTCTATAGATATAAAAGTCAATAAAAAATAGGGACCTTTGTCCCTGTTTTTTATAGCGAAAAGTCCCTCTTGCAACGTTTAATTCGTATAACAACCACACTACAATTGCCCTTTAAACTTAGATTCATAATACTTTTCAATGTGCTCATCTAAAGCAAAAATAGTAGCGTGGACACGATCATGGGCTTTTATTTTTTTAAACAAGTTTGTTGCATAGTTCTTAACTGTTTTTTCTGATAAAAATAGACGTTCTCCGATATTTTTATTACTTAACCCTTTAGAAATATATAATAAAACCTCAATTTCCCTTTTTGTTAAGGAGTCTAAAATATAATGTTCTTTTTCATCTCTACTTTTAAACCCAGAGAACAGGACGGAAACTAAAGATTTATCAATATATTTGTCTCCTCTATAAACTGTTTTGATTGCTTTTACAATTTCTGTACCTGCAGACTCTTTAAGTACATATCCATCTGCTCCCTTATTAATGGCATCTAGGATAAGAGTCCTGTCATTTTCAACAGTAAGCATGATTATTTTTATAATCGTAGATATTTCTTTTGTCCTTTTAAGCACTTCAAGGCCGTCCATTAAAGGCATTTTCATGTCTAATAATATGACATCAGGTTTATAGCTCATTAACATGTTAAGTACTTTCTCACCATTCTCAGCCTCTCCAACGATAATTATATCTTCCTCAAAACTAATTATTCTCTTTAATCCTTGTCTAATGAGATCGTGGTCATCTGCTATTAATACTTTAATCTCCTCTTTTTTCATCTCTTATCACCTCTCGATTAACTGGAAGTAGAACATTATAAACCGTTCCTGCCCCCATTGACGATTCTATGTGAATTTCACCTTGTAATTGGTTTACTCTATCCAATATTCCAATAAGTCCATAAGAATTTCCTTTTGTTTTCACTCTTTTTAAAGTTTCTTCTACATTGAAGCCAATACCATCATCGGATATAATAAGTCTTAAATATTTTGTACCAAAATCTAATTTGACCTCCACATGTTTCGCCTTTGAATGTTTTTTTATATTATTAAAAATTTCTTGAATAATACGAAATACGGCTACTTGAATAATACATTCTACTTCTTTATCCATTGGTTTCAGTTTTAGAATAACATCTATATTAAAATTTTCTGAAATAGAGGTTACTGCTTGTTCAATAGTTTTGTTTAGCCCTAAATCATCTAGTGACATAGGTCTTAAATCAAAAATAATGCTTCTAACTTCTTTTAATGCCACTTTTACACTTTCTTTTAAATCAACTAATTCATTTAGTCCTTCATTTATATCCTTTTGAATAATTTTCTTGCAAATATCTGCTTTCATAATAATATTAGCAATATGTTGCGCTGGGCCATCATGAATATCCCTTGATATTCTTTTTCGCTCATTTTCTTGTGCTTCTAATATTTTTATGCCTATAAACATATCTGAACTTTTGTCTGCTCCTTCTAAAACTGAAAGAATATCCCCCTCTAAATATGACATAGCGATACTAATTTGGTTAATTATTTTTTCTGAATTATCTATATTTTTTATGGATTTTTTCATTAACATTTCTAGGGTATTTCTTCTTTCTCTAAGTTGCTTTTCTTCATTTTGTTTCATAATAAAATTAACTCTAATATCCGAAGCTTTTTCGTATACAGACTTAATTTCATGCTCATCAAATGAATTAAATTTTTTTGAAACCTCAACTAGTTTTTTTCGCATTTGCTTATCCTGTACCTCAAGTGCATCAACTTCATTAAGAACTTCACCTATGCTTCCTCTAATTACGAGAAACTCCGTTTTTAAATTTTCATACTCTATTCTTATATTATCAACTATTTCAAGAATTTGTTCGCGGCTATTACATATCTGCTCAATTATTTTTTTTATAATAGCATTAATGTTCCCAATATCTAGACTTAAATTATGCATTAATATATCACCTGCTTTTACTAATTTATATTCTTAATACATATATCGTCTAATATCTTCATTTCATAATAGCAATTTACACTTTCAGCCTAAATTTGTCCTTTTATGATTACTAAATTCAAATTCACATAATATTTATTGATGTGCAAGGGAAATTTCATGATTATATATAACATCTATAGATAATGTATAGTTTTAATCATATTTCTTAAATTTGTAAATCTATGATCTGCCCCACAATTATCCAATATTAAAAAAGTGGAATGCAATAAAGCTCCCAAGTGCTAAAAATGGACCAAAAGGAATATAATCTTTTCTCTTTTTTATCTTAAAAAGCAACAATAAGATACTTATGATAGAGGCTGTAAAAAACGCTAGAAATAGTGCAAACAAAACTTCTTTTGCCCCTAGAAATATACCAAGAGAAAACATTAATTTGATGTCACCACCACCCATTACGCCAGGTACAAGTGCTAAGAGAAGAAGCAATCCACCTCCAAGTATCATCCCAACTACTGCACTTATTAGAGAAATATCATCAATAAATGAAAATAGAACACCAATTGCTAATGTAAAAATAATTATTTTGTTTGGAATGATTTGATGCTCAATATCAATAAAAGATACAACAATCAATATAGAATCTAAAACTAAGGCTTTAATAAAAATTACATTTAAACCAATTTGTAAAAACGAAATCGAAAATAATAAGCCACTAATTAAAATCACTATAATATTTTTAGTTCTAAATCCAGTGCATTTTTTGAGTATTTTCGAATTCTTCAGATCAATACATTTCTCAGCATTTCCTATATTATCAATTATGAAAGAAATTTTATTTATAACTCTATTTAAAAAAAAACCAGTTGATAAGCCAACGAAAAAAATCACTATAGTCATAACTACACCCCTTCGCATCTTTTAGAAATTTGATATTTTAATTTCTTTAATATTACATATAGTCTAATTAGGGCATTGATTATAATAGATTGTTTATTTCTACTTAATATTATAATAACATTTTTCATATATTTGCGTATAATAAAATATATGGACTTTTCTTTAAAAATTAGGTATCTAAATTATTTTCCAGATTTTTGAAAACAATAAAAAAGGAGAAAATATATAAAAAAGGAGAAAATATATAAAAAAGGAGAAAATATATAAAAATGTTAAATAGTAATTTCAAAAATGATAACATAGAATTCAGCGAAGAAGCAGCAACAAGTAATAGTGGAAATATTCAACAAGATTTTAAAATAGATATTCATAATGGAAAAGGATTTTATGAAACTGGTGTAAGCAACACATTTTGGTCGAATCTAATTATTACGGCTAAAATTTTTGAACCTCAAAATGGATTTTGGTCAATTATTATTAGAGATATATCGAAAAGAAATTTAGTGGTTTACGAAAATGACCATGTTATGCATGATAAGGAGATTTCTTTTAACTATAAAACAGGATTAAAAGTAAATCTTTTAATTGAAGCTAAGTGGAATAAAACTGAAGACACAGTTCTAAGTGGAGAATTATCAATTAAGTATTAGCTTTAAAAACAATTAGATAGATTACTTCTAATTGTTTTTTATTGTTATTTATAATATACTTAATAAGTTAGAATAGAGGGCGAGGGATAAGGTTTATGTCATATGAAAAAAAATTTAGTGATAAGAACATAATAAGAAAACATTACACAAACTTATGGATTAACTTCAATAAAGATAGAGATTTCAAGTTGTTTTTAATTGTAGGTGTATTTACTGGAATAGCAAACGGAATTAACTTAACTGTCTTTAATAACTTTTTAAGCGATACTTATAAATTAACAGCTTCAGCTAGGGGAATTGTAGAATTCCCAAGGGAACTACCGGGTGTCCTAATTGTTCTTGTTTTAGGGATACTCTCATTCCTTGGTGACATAAAAATAGCAATAGTTGGTATGTTCTTTGCGGCCCTTGGGTTGTTAGGTTTAGGTTTGTTTTCCCCCACTTTTGCAACTATGCTTATCTGGATGATGCTACTTAGCCTTGGTACACATATTTTTATGCCGTTATCTGCAGGCATCGGTATGAATCTTTCTAAAAAAGAAAATTTTGGTGCTAGATTAGGTAGATATAGTGCATATAATTTGTTTGCTACCATTATAGGATACTCAATTGTATGGTTTGGATTTAAATACTTTAAACTTACATATCAAATAGCATTTGTGATATCTTCATTTTTTTATATTTTTGCAACATTATTTCTTGGATTAATGAAATCTAAAAAGCCTAAGACAAAAAAGATAATGTTTGTTTTTAGAAAAAAATATACCCTATATTATTGCCTTAGTGTAGTTAATGGTGCAAGAAAACAGATTTTTTTAACATTTGCGCCATGGGTTCTTATCCAAGTCTATCATGTTGATCCGCCTACTTTCGCTATACTAGGATTAATTATCGCCGTCTTAAGTATTTTTACAAGAACAATTGTTGGTAAAGCCATAGACATAAAAGGCGAAAAATTTGTACTTTCACTCGAAGCAATTGTTCTTATAGTAATTTGTATAGGCTATTCATTTGCGGCAGATATAGTTCCAACAAGTATTGCTGTGGTTATTATTGCAGGATGTTACGTTATAGATAACTCTCTAAGTGTAGTAGAAATGGCAAGATCTACATACGTAAAAAAAATTGCTATATCTCCAGAAGAAGTTATCCCTACGCTGTCTGCTGGTACAAGCTTTGATCATGTTATCGCTATGTCTATTCCTTTTGTAGGTGGCTTGTTATGGGCAACTATGGGATATAAATATGTTTTCATTGTTGCAGCATTCATTGCTGTCATTAATTTGTTTTTGTCTTTAAAAATAAAGATAGATTGATATTAAACAAAGAAACCATTAAGACCCTTAGGTTTTAATGGTTTCTTTATTTAATAAAGCTAAAAATCATTATGAGATTAGACTTGTTCATTGACTTTTTCTAATAAAATGAAGAAATCTTCTTCATTTTTACGTTCTAAATAAGTATCTATAAGTGTCTGAGTAGATAATTTACTAAAACCTTTATATCCATTATCTAGTATATCAGTCAAAACGTTCATAAAATATTCTTTGCTTTTATCTATATCTTTAAGCATCTTACTTGATATATCTTTAATCAATTCTTCTGTTATGTTTTCTCGTAGCTTTTCAGTGTATTTTCTCATAAAAATTTGTGTTTCTTCAGGGTATGAAGAAAAATCTCCTGAAATTAAGTCTTTAATTTCCACAATATCCACTCCTTGTGAGCTTTTGTTTTGAAACGTATTTTTTTATATAATATATATTTCTTTAATTTTTAATAAGGGGATCTTTTACTATCACAAGTCCAAGTAATCCTGGTCCAGTGTGAACTCCAGCTACTGGACTAATTTCTGCAAAGGATAATCTAGTTATATTGGGAATTTGAGCAATTGTTGCAGAAAAGTTCTTAGCTTCTTCATAAGCACCACCATGCATAACCCAAACTTTACAAGATGTATTTTTAAGAGCTTCTCTTGCTATGGCTACAAGCTTACTTGTAGCTTTCTTTTTTCCCTTCGCCTTTGCATAAGTATAGTATATGCCTTCTTTATTAATTGATATTATTGGTTTTATGTCTAAAATTTCACCTATGGTACCAGAAACTCTTCCAATTCTACCGCCTTTGGTTAGATATTTAAGCGTATCCACCGCATAGTAAACTGCAATTCTATTTTGTATTTCAGGAAGAGACACTACGATTTCATCAAATCCTTTTCCACTGAGAAGCATTTCACCACATTCCTCAACAATGGCTCCCTCACCCATAGTCAATGACTTAGAGTCAAAAACGAATGTTTCTATAGATGGATGATTTTGACTTACCAATCTCAATGTGTTATATGTGCCTGATAACGCTGAGGATATTACTACTGCGATGGCATGGGTATATCCTTTTTCTTCAAGATTTAAATACAATTCCTCCATATCTTTCATTGAGGGTAGTGAAGTTGAGGGGATTTCATATTCAAAATTGTCATAAACTTCTTTTGGTGTAATAGTTACTCTATCAATGTACTCTCTATCTTTATATATTATTCTTAGAGGAAGGACCTTTAAATCATATTTTTCAATCATTTTTTTATCAACATCGGAAGTACTATCCGTAATAAGTACTATCTTACTCATTTTAACTTCACCTTTCTGAAATAAAATTTTATTTCGCTTATCCGTTGTTTATTTACTAGTTCCATGTTTTGCAATCATTGCAGCACCAACTATGCCTGCTTTATTACCTAACTCTGCCAAAACAATTTTACCAATTGGTAAATCCACATAATACTTATTCGTAATTACTTCATTTACAATCATATCCAAAAGATATTGACCTGCCCCGGCAACACCACCACCTAACGCTATTATTTCTGGATCAATGAAGTTGATTATATTAAGTATTCCTATTCCTAAATATTTTACTAAGCGATTAACTGCTAAATTTGCTATTTTATCTCCTAGTTTAGCACAATCAAATATTATTTTTGCATCAATATTATTTACATTTCCTCCTGCCATTTTTATAATTAGGGTACTTTCATTCATTTCCTTGATTAACTTTTTTGTATGCTTTATTATAGCAGTAGATGAAGCAAATGTTTCTAAGCAACCATTTCTTCCACAATTACAATTATAAAAATTTTCACCCACAACAATGTGACCAAGTTCTGAGCCTATACCATTAAATCCACTATATACTTCACCATTTAAAATAATTCCACCGCCAATACCCGTTCCTAAGGTAAGCATTACGCCACCTCTACAATTCTTCATTGAACCACGCTCATATTCAGCTAGAGCGGCCACAGTAGCATCATTATCTATAAAAATTGGTTTATGAAGTGCGTTCTCTAACCTCTCTTTTAAATGTACATTTTTCCATCCAAGATTCACACAGAATAGTACATTTCCATTTTTATCGGCTAAACCAGGTATGCCTATACCAATTGCTTTTATTTCATTTAGTTGTAAATTAAATTCCTCTAAGGTGTTTAAAACTAATGTTATCATATCATCTATTATTATATTAGCTTCTCGCCCCACTCTTGTAGCACAGGATTTTTCATGTTTTATGTTTCCATGCTCATCAACAATGCCCACCGCAATATTAGTGCCTCCTAGATCAATACCTATATACATAGAACTCTTCCTTTCATAGCATCCGCTGCCGTCTTTCATATTTAATAAATATAATATTATAATACAAGTCATTTTATTGATATTTTTTTATCTGTTAACTTTTATATACAGTAAATTATACCATATATAATCATTTTTAAATTGTCGATTCAAAAAAGATCCAAAGTAATCACTTTAGATCTTTTTTAACAGGTGTATATTTTGAATTGTTTTTCTCATCCAGAGTTGTATATTCATACTCACCTACTTCGTTTTTCCTAAGTTATAGTCAAATTAATTTGCATTATTAAAAATCGTAGATAAAACAATCTTGCATATTTTAGTTAAATTTCGGTCATTATAATACTTAATGAGATTTAGTAAAAAATATATGTGAAAGGTAGTGTTTATATGGGATTTTTACGTTGGATAGGTGGAATAGTAATATTATTTTGGGCCATAGGGCTTATATTTAGAATTGGTGGCGGGATGATCCATATCTTACTTATAATAGCTGCAATAGTATTTATCGTGGATATGATTTCAGGTAAAAGAAGAATCTAGAAAATTATTAAGTTTTTAGAAAGTAAATTCAAAAGTATGATGTATCTATAGAAAAGATATAACTGTATAATTAAAAAATTTAAACTATAGTAGAGTGCATAAATACCAATGTATATGCACTCTACTATAGTTTAATAAATTATTAATCACATAAATATATATGCCTTTTAAATGTCCCTTTAGACACACTACACCTGTCATTTATATGAAAACCTACTGAGATAATCTGCTTCTCCATATCTTCAAAGGTGATGATTACCATTCTATCCGCTATTTTACGTGTATTATCCATAATAGCTAACTGCTCACCTGGAGTAACTTGAGTAAATATATTATAGGGAAGATCAACGATGGCTACATCAAATTTCTCTTGAATATCATTCATGTCACCAATAGTTATTACATCCTCATATCCGAAATACCTAAGATTTGTCTTAGCGTGTTTACCAATGCAGGGATTTATCTCATAACCTCTAATGTTGACTTGCATTGAAATAGCTTCAATCAGAACAGTTCCAATGCCACAACATGGATCAACGACACTACAATCTAGATTATTACCTACGGCTATATTAACCAATGCTCTAGAAACATTCACCTTTAATGCATTAGAATAAGAAAATGGCTTCTTATTGCGTAATAACCAATCAGAAGTATTGCTCTCACATTCACCAAATATCCACTTATTTGCTACCTTAGTTATTCCAAAAACAATTTCTGGATTTTTCATCTCAGCTTCGCCTAGTATATTAAAGCCTATTTTGAATTCAATCTTACGTCCCTCATGAAAACCAGTGTTTTGGTCAGGAGATTTTATATAAGCAACCTTATAATTTATGCTTGTTAGTTTATCCATAACAATTTGATCAATGATTTGCTCATACGTATCTCCGGTATACATAACTGAGATACACTTTTTTATAAACGGACTTCTAGAGGGATCTACATATATTTCAGAAAAAAAATGTTTTCCAAGGATTTGTTTATTAAAGAGGCACTTTATTTCCATTTTACATAAGCTTTCTTCATCACTGGAATAATTAGTTGTGTATAAATATTCTTTTTCATTTTGTTCTAGCTGAAACATTAAAACACAACCTTTCTATATTATTTTAATAGCTTTCAAAAACCCATCAACCCTTTTTTCATATTCATCTTTATTATTTAAATATGACTGTGCGTGTCCTGCATTATCAGCAATATATATATCTTTATAGCCCTTTTTTACGGAGTACATTTGCTTACACATATAAACTGGTACATAATCATCCTTTTCTCCATGAATAAATAATATCGGGATTTCCACCTTAGGTAGAGTAGTTATAGGTGACACATCTTTTAAGTTCCATCCAACACGGATTTTACTTATTATACCCGACAATTTAACTAAAGGCAGTCTTTTTATATTATAATCTTTCTCTAATCTGTGCTGAAATAAAGCTTGCGCATCAGAGTATCCGCAGTCATCTATACAAAACATAATTCTAGAATCTATTACAATATTCTGAAGTGCAATGCCAGCACCCATTGACTCACCATGCAAACCCACTAATATATCTTTTCCTAATTTGTCAAATAGCCAGTCTGTGCATTTTTTCAAATCAAACTTTTCATAATATCCAAAAGATGTGTCGCATCCACCACTTAGGCCATGATTTCTGTGATCATAAATAAAGACTGAGAAACCCCTTTTTAAAAACATATCCATATACTTAACAGAACCATACAAACTCCAAGTTATTCCATGACATAATATTATAACCTTTTTGGAATTATTATTTGGAAAAAAGAAACCATGAATTTTATAGTCATATTGAGAATCTATATATACTTCTAGTTTTTTCAAGTTATTAAATTTATCTATAACTATTGTTCCTTTTTTTACTTCATCATTATAAGTATAATTATAATTTTGGACCTTAGGAAATATAATTATACTAGAAAAATGCCACCCAATAATAAAAATAGTAATTATTATTATTAAAATTGTTATTAAAATTATTATTTTTAACATAGTTACATCTCCCTAATAAATATAAAATATTCAGAAAATAAATAGTAAAGTACAAACTTAAATTTTCTTTCTATTCTTTACAAACAATATTATACAAGCAGCTCCACCTAAAATTAATATAGCATAAATCCAGAAATTTAATGTTAGAAATATATTATTAGATTGATAATATATTACAATAGAGCTTAGAGCAGGGACTACTAAAGAACCTCCACTAAATTGTTTTATGGTTTTAACTCCTGATTTTTCACCATTTACTACAATATTCCAAGTTCCGTTCTTTGATAGTTTGATGGTTTTATCTTCTCTATTTGCATTGAAGGCCACTACAATGTGAGCCCAAGTATCCATATTTGCGTTATAATTCATTTCATATGCAACCACATTTTCAGGCACTATTAAGAATTTCAAGTTCTTCTTAATCATATCCGCTGATGTCATTCTAAAAGCAGGATGTGCTTTTCTTAACTCTATTAAACCTTTGAAATAATCAACAGTTTCAATGTTTTGAGATTCACTTGTCCAATTGAGTTTATTTACACTATCACCAGATTTAGTCCTCAAAAACTCTTGCCCTGCTTCGAAAAATGGAATACCTTGCGAAGTAAGAATCAGAGAATCAGCCATTTTGTGCATCTTTAATCGTATACTATTATTATCTTTTGGGTTTGTTAAAAGAAGTTTATCCCATAATGTATAATCCTCATGATCTTCAACATAATTAATAAATTGTACGGGTTCTATGTTTCCCCAAGTTTTTATAGAACTTGAGTAATCTATTCCTCCAACGATTCCTTTTTTAATAATCTCTTCTTCACCAGATTTACCACTAACAAATCCATTTGCTGTTTTCTCAAATATACTGCCTTTTATTCCATCTCGTATTAAATAATTAAAATGGGCTATTTCAGGCATTTTGCTAGCATTCATTTTTGTTGCTTTCACATCTTGTGAAAGAGTATTACCAAGGTCTGAGCTCTCCCCCAAAATGAGAATGGAGGGATCTATACTACTTAGTTTTTTTCTAATTTCATTCATAGTATTTACATCGAGAAGACCCATAAAGTTGAATCTAAATCCATCTAAATTATATTCTTTTGCCCAATACACCACTGAATCCACAATAAATTTACGAGCCATAACATTTTCTGAAAGAATTGTATTTCCAGAACCGTTTGAATTTGCATTAGTTTTACTTGTGTTATAATAATAACCAGGTACTAATTTATTCAAATTAGAATCATAGCTACTATCAACTGGACTATAGTCTACGTCCATTGTTACTCTAAGTCCATTATCATGAAATGATTGTACGGCTTGTTTTAATTCCTTAACTCTAGCAATAGGGTTATATGGATCAGTTGAATAGCTTCCTTCAGGTGCATTATAGTTTTTAGGATTATACCCCCAGTCGTATTGTGGTTTAGTTGAGTTCTCGTCTATACCAGAATAATCAAATATTGGCATGAGCTCCACATGTGTTACTCCTAAGGCCTTTATGTAATCAATACCTGTTGACTTTCCATCAATTCCTTTTGTTCCTGTTTCGGTAAATGCTAAAAATTTACCTTTGTTTTTTATACCGCTGTTTTTATCTATAGAAAAATCTCTAACATGTAGTTCGTACATAATCGCATCAGTTAGATTTTCAAATTTAGGTTTTTCACTTGGCTTCCATCTTTCTGGAGCTGTTTTTTCTAAGTCAATTACCGCACCCTTGTCTCCGTTTGCGGAAACAGAACGAGCATAAGGATCTACTGCTTCATTCCAAATCCCCCCAATATTAACCTTGTAAATATAAAAGATTCCATCTTGATCGCCTTTTAAGTCAAAAGTCCATGTTCCATTTTCACTTTTTTTCATGCTATATTCATTGCCACTTTTATCATTCCATTTTTTATAGGTTACAATCTTAACCTCAGTAGCAGTTGGTGCCCATACCTTAAAATTTGTTTTACTTGTAGAATATGTATTACCTAAATCATTTCCTTCATAAGAGTACATTTTTTCAAAACTAGCACTACTCATTACATCTCCAAGTGTTACTTCTTGTTCCGCGAAACCTTTTTGGGCGATAGTAATCTTTTGGCTTGGCTGAACATTTTCACTAAGTTCTATATTTGCTGAAGCTGTAGTGTCCGATTTTACTTCTATATTCGTTATTTTTTTTATAGTTAAGACATTACCATCAGCCTTAACTACGATATCTTTACTACCTTCAGAAATAAATGGAACAGACAAGTTTGTTTCTATACTTATGTTATTAAGATCCTTTAATTTTGCAACTGTAAATATACCTGCCTTATCTATAGAATTCCCAGTTGATGCTACCATTTTAGTAGCGTTTGCTTCAATCGCAGAATTGTAGACTCTAGGATCACCCTCGTTAACCCAAACTTCTGAAACATTATTGTTAAACTTCTCAATAAATCTATTTTTTTGAGTATCTTGTGTCCCGCCACTTCCACTCACAACAAATCCAACTTTATTAAATCCACCATCTAATTCAACTTCGCAGATGTCACCAAATACATCTTTTCCAGTGAAATCGTATAAAGTTCCACTTTTTTTGTCGGTCCATAGCAATATATTTAATTTTATATTACTGCTTTGCTTTTTAGCGTAATGAATAGTTACTTTTATTTTTGCAGCTTGAGCAAATGTATGTACGTCAGGCAACAAAAAAAATATTCCTGTCATAACCAAAATAGCTACAAGAAAAGTGATTAATGTATTTCTTTTGTTACTCAGTATTGCAAAATTCATAAATCTCTCCTCTAAAATAAAATTATGGTCGTTCAATTTATGTTTTCCCATTTATTGTATCTCAACTAAATTAATTAAACATCCCATTTTGCCTTAATACATTATATAATTTTCGAAAGATATATACAAGCAAATTATTATTGTACATCCACAAATTATTGTTATAGGGCCGACACTGTTACACATTATTCTGGCAATAAAAACTGTACACTATATTTCCAGTGTACAGTTTTTATTAGTTATATATAACATCATAATCTACATAAGAAAATATATTTTATTAATAATCTCTACTCTAGAACTACCGATTATATTAGATATTTTTAATAATATATTACCGCCCTTATAAATTCTATCCTCATTTGAATTAATTAGTATTGTTATTCTTTCTCTTAGCTTATCATATGTTATGACATTATCGAAATAAGAATCTATAAGATCCTTTAAGCATGTCGCTAATCGTTTTGGGTCCTTGTAAATTTTTCTCATGTTTTACTCCTTATTACTCTTTCCTTTATAGTCGATTGCACAATTCAGCAATCATTGAACCGCCTAACTTTTAAGCCGTTAGGCTTTTATATTTTCCTCCACTGTGAGAGAATAAATGTAACAACACAAAATATTATCCACAGAGGAGGAGAAT
>Ga0209125_1000485_pt1 | contig 50619 bp, 42 predicted proteins | sample BarGraIncub1131A_FD_184503 | JGI IMG/M metagenome (GOLD analysis project Ga0209125, IMG submission 184503) | Arctic peat soil microbial communities from Barrow, Alaska - Barrow Graham LP Incubations 11-31A (SPAdes) (version 2) | ecosystem: Environmental > Terrestrial > Soil > Wetlands > Peat... | reverse complement strand
CGGCCGCGGCCGAGAAAGAAGCCGGCCAGCAGCACCCGCGCTGGTGGCTGGCCAAGGTGCGCCGGGCCTATCCGCAGGATTGGCAGCGGATAGTTGCGGCCGGCAATACGCAGGCGCCAATGACCTTGCGCGTCAACCAGCGGCAGGTGACACCGGCCGACTATGCGGCCCGTCTCGAAGCCGTTGGATTGCCGGCTCAGTTGCTTGGCCATAGTGCTGTGCAATTGCTCAAAGCGGTGTCGGTTGACGTCCTGCCCGGCTTTTTTGATGGACTCGTCTCGGTGCAGGACGCGGGTGCCCAGCGAGCTGCCGAGTTGCTGGATCCGGCGCCCGGCGCGCGCGTTCTCGATGCCTGTGCCGCGCCCGGCGGCAAAGCGGCCCATCTGCTCGAGCGCGGCGAGCTCGATTTGCTGGCGCTCGACATCGATGCAAAGCGCACGCAGCGCATCGAGGAGAACCTGCAGCGGCTAGGACTGAAGGCGACGGTCCAGGTGGCCGACTGCAGTGCGGTCGAGCAATGGTGGGATGGACGTTGCTTTGATGCCATTCTTGCCGACGTACCCTGTTCGGCGTCCGGCGTCGTGCGCCGTCATCCGGACATCAAGTGGCTGCGGCGCGAAGGCGATATCCGGCGTTTCGCCCATACGCAGACGGCCATTCTCGATGCCCTGTGGCCCCTGCTGAAGCCCGGTGGCAGGCTGCTCTACGCGACTTGCTCCGTCTTTCCCGAGGAAAACGGGGCGCAGATCGACGCTTTCCTCTGTCGCCAACCAAACGCCGAACGCTTGAGCGAAGAACAATTGCTGCCGCGGGAAGAACACGACGGTTTCTACTATGCGCTGTTGCAGAAAGTTGCTTAGATCACTGCTGTTCGGCGTAGTCCTGTCGATATGGCTCGCCTCGCTGGCGGCGCAGGCCGGCGAGATTGAGATTCACAACGCGCAACTTTCCCTCGGTGAAGAGGGCTATGTTCTGGCTGCCGACTTTCGCATCGAGTTCAACGCCCGGCTCGAAGAGGCGGTGGCGAAAGGCGTCATTCTCTATTTCGTCACCGATTTCGAACTGACCCGGCCACGCTGGTACTGGCTCGACGATAAGGTCGTCAGTCGCACGCAGACCTTCCGCCTTTCCTATCACGCCTTGACGCGCCAGTATCGCCTGTCGACCGGCGCCTTACATCAGAGTTTCGAAACGCTCGACGAGGCCTTGCGCATGCTCGCCCGTCTGCGCAATTGGGGCGTGCTCGACAAGGTTTCGCTCAAGTCCGACGAGACTTATCTGGCCAGCCTGCGCATGCGTCTCGATCTGTCACAGATGCCCAAGACCTTTCAGGTCACGGCCATTGCCAACCGGGACTGGAATCTGGCCTCCGATTGGGCGCGTTGGAGTTTCGTCCCAGGCGACGTGAAGAGTGGGGTCGCCGAGAATAAATGAAGTATCTCGTTATCGCCGCCGCCTCTTTCGGCGCCATCCTGCTCTTCCTACTTGCGTCGGCGAGCGCCAATACGGCGCTTTTCGCTAGCCACTACCCGTGGCTGCTCGGCCTCAATGCCGTGGTTGCGCTCTCGCTGCTCGGCCTGGTCGCCTGGCAGGTGCGCGCCCTCTGGCGCGACCACCGTGCCAAGGTGTTCGGGTCGCGCCTCAAGCTGCGCCTGATGCTGATGTTCGGCTTGATGGCCGTGCTACCCGGCGTGCTGGTCTATGCCGTGTCGGTGCAGTTCGTCACCAAGAGCATCGAGACGTGGTTCGACGTGCGCGTCGAAAAGGCGCTCGAATCGGGTCTCAACCTCGGACGCAGCGCGCTTGATTATTTACTCGCCGATCTGTCGGACAAGGGGCATGCCATGGCGCTCGAACTGGGCGACCATCCCGAGCCGCAACGCCGGGTCTTGCTCAACCGCTTGCGCGAGCAGACCAGCGTGCAGGAGGCGGCGCTGTTTACGGCCAGTGGCGTACTGCTCGCGAGTTCGTCGGCCGCTGTGGCCGCTCTGCTCCCTTCGATGCCCTCGCCGGCCCAGTTGCGCCAGGCGCGCAACGCGCACGGCTACAGCGTGATCGAGGGCGAAGGCGGCAACGAGCTGCTGCTGCGCGTCCTGGTTCCGGTCAGCCAGCTTGGCCTGTCCAGCGAGCCGCGCATCCTGCAGCTGACCCAGCCGGTGCCGGCCGGTCTGGCGCAGAACGCCGAAAGCGTGCAGGCCGTCTATCGCGATTACCAGGAGTTGTCCCTCGGCCGCGAGGGGCTGACCCGCATCTATGCCATGACGCTCACCCTGACCGTCCTGCTCGCCCTGTTCACCGCTTTTGCGGTGGCTTTCGTGCTGGCGCGCCGTCTCTCGGCGCCGCTCTCGATTCTCGCCGAAGGGACGCAAGCGGTCGCCGCCGGCGACTTTACGCCGCGGCAGGCGATCTACAGCCGCGACGAGCTTGGCATATTGACGCAGTCGTTCAACCAGATGACGCGCCAGCTTGACGATGCCCGACGCGAAACCGAGCGCCACCGGGCCGAGGTCGAGTCGGCACGCGCCTACCTGGAGTCGATTCTGGCCAACCTGTCGGCCGGCGTGCTCGTCTTCGACCGCCGTTTTCTGCTGCGCACTGTCAACGAGGGCGCACTGACGATTCTCGGTGACGATTTTTCCGGTCTGCTGGTCGAGCCTGTCGACGCCTGGCCTCGCCAGCAGATTCTCGGTCGTGCTATTCGCGATGCCTTTGCCGAGCACGGCGCGCAGGAGTGGCAGACGCAGATCGAGCTTGATCACCCCGGGGGATTGCCACAAACCCTGCTGCTGCGAGGGACACAGTTGCCCGAGGGCTCGAGCGGCGGCTCTGTCGTAGTGTTTGACGACGTGACGCGCCTGATCGCGGCGCAGCGCAGCGCCGCGTGGGGCGAGGTGGCGCGGCGTCTGGCGCACGAGATCAAGAATCCACTGACGCCGATCCAGCTCTCCGCTGAGCGCCTACAGATGAAGCTCTCTGAAAAGGTGAGCGGCGCGGACGCCGAGATGCTCAGCCGCTCGACGCAGACGATCATTAACCAGGTGCAGGCGATGAAGCGCATGGTCGACGATTTTTCCGACTACGCGCGCATGCCCGCTCCCGTCTTGGCGGCTGTCGACCTCAATGCCCTGGTTGGCGAAGTGCTCGGTCTTTACGAAACGTCATGCGCCAAGATCGACGTCGCGCTGGCTGCCGATCTGCCGCCGGTGTGGGGCGATGCGACGCAGTTGCGACAGATCATCCATAATCTCTTGCGTAACGCGGAAGACGCGCAGGAGAACACTGATACGCCGCGCATCGGGATTGCGACGACGCAGGCCGATGGACTGGCGGAACTGGCCATCACCGACTGCGGTCCGGGCTTTCCGGCCGAGATCATCGGGCGGGTTTTTGAACCCTATGTGACGACCAAGGCGCGCGGCACAGGGCTCGGACTGGCCATCGTCAAGAAGATCGTCGACGAACACCACGGTCGTATCTCCATTTCCAACCGTCAGCCGCTTGGCGCCGAGGTCAGCATCCGGCTACCTCTGGCGCCTGCTTCGATTCCCCCTTCAACTGCTGCTTCCACCGAGACCTGACCATGGCGCAAATACTGGTCGTCGATGACGAAATTGGCATTCGCGAACTGCTTTCCGAGATTCTGGCCGACGAAGGACACTCCGTCTGGCTCGCCGAACACGCCGCTGCGGCGCGGCGGATTCGCGGCGAAAGACGCCCCGATCTCGTATTGCTCGATATCTGGATGCCCGACACCGATGGCATCTCCTTGCTCAAGGAGTGGTCCGCAGCGGGTCTACTGACCATGCCGGTGGTGATGATGTCCGGTCACGGCACCATCGATTCCGCCGTGGAGGCCACGCGTTTCGGCGCGATCGATTTTCTCGAGAAGCCGATTGCCCTGCAGAAGCTACTGGCGACCGTCAAGAAGGCGCTCAAACACGAAACGGCACCACAAAAGGCCCCGCTCACGCTCGATGCTTTCGCCCGTTCGCCGCTGCTCAAAGACCTCAAGCGACGGCTGGAGCAGGCGGCCGCGAAAAATCCCGTGCTCTTGTTGAAAAGCGCCTCGGGCAGTATCGCCGAGATCTGCGCGCGGACCTTGCAGGCGCCACATACGCCGTGGGTTGACCTGTCGGCTTCGAGTGCACCGCTGTCGCAGGAAATGCTGCAGAACGCAGCGGGTGGTGTGTTGTTCGTTTCCGACCTGATGTTGCTCGGCAAACTGCAGCAGATGAACCTCGTCTTCGCGCTCGAGCGCCTTGAGAAGAACAATCTCCAGCTGGTCGTTGCGGCGACGCGCCCTCTGGCGGTCCTGACCGAAGCTGGGTGGGACCCCGCTCTGGTTTCTCGCCTAGGAGAAGTCTGGGTTGCGCTGCCGCAGCTTGCCGGCCATGCCGACGATGTACCGGAAATCGCGTCGTTGGTGCTTGGCCATCTCACCGAGCGCGGCGAAGTCCCTTTACGCCATTTTGCCAGCGGGGCACTCAACGCCTTGCGCATGCACCGTTGGCAGGGCGAATGGGTCGAACTGCTGGCGACGGTGAAGAACTTGGCGCTGTCGGCGCTTGAGGACGAGATATCGGCCGACGACGTGGCGCGCGTGCTGCAGCGCGAATCTAGCGAGGAGCCGCTGCAGCCGCCAGCCCTCCCCTTGTTCGACCAGCCTCTACGCGAGGCGCGCGAGGCGTTCGAGCGCCTGTACTTCGAACACCATTTGCGCCACGAGCGCGGCAACATGACGCGCGTGGCGGAAAGAACCGGTCTGGAGCGTACCCACCTTTATCGCAAGCTGAAGCAGCTTGGCTTGAACCTCGGGCGACGTAGCGAAGATCGACAGTGACCAGTAGGGCACCAGTGGTCGACGAGCAGTGGATTTCCGGTGGCATCACTCCTTTGTCGGTGGCGTCGCCGCTGGGAACGCGGGATAATCGCGGTTTTCCAGCTTTCCGGCGGAGCCTCACGTGACCCGACCCCGCAACGACAACTTCCTGCGCGCCCTCCTTAAGGAGCCTACCGACCATACGCCGCTCTGGCTGATGCGTCAGGCGGGCCGTTATCTCCCCGAGTACTGCGCGACGCGTAAGCGCGCCGGCAGCTTCTTGCAACTTTGCAAGTCGCCGGCCTTGGCTTGTGAGGTCACCTTGCAGCCGCTGGCCCGCTACGATCTTGACGCGGCGATTCTTTTCTCCGATATCCTGACCGTGCCCGATGCGATGGGGCTTGGCCTCTACTTCACTGAAGGCGAAGGGCCAAAGTTCGAGCGCCCGTTGCGTGAGGAATGGGCGATCCGCGACCTGACCGTGCCCGATCCCTATGATCACCTGCGCTACGTGATGGACGCCGTCACCGAAATTCGCCATGCGCTCGACAATTCCGTGCCGCTGATCGGCTTCTCCGGTAGTCCCTACACCCTCGCCTGCTACATGGTCGAGGGCGCCTCGAGCAGCGACTACCGCAACGTCAAGACGATGATCTACGATCGTCCGGATCTGATGCATCACATCCTGTCGGTGACCGCCGACTCAGTGACCGCTTATCTGAACGCGCAGATCGAGTCCGGTGCGCAGGCCGTGATGATTTTCGACTCCTGGGGAGGCGGCCTCTCGGCGGCGGCGTATCAGGAGTTCTCGCTGCAGTATATGCAGCGCATCGTTGCTGGACTGATCAAGGAAAAGGACGGGGAACGAATTCCGTCGATCGTTTTTACCAAGGGTGGTGGCCTGTGGCTCGAGTCGATCGCCGACATTGGCTGCGACGCGGTTGGGCTTGATTGGACGATCGATATTGGAGAAGCGCGGCGGCGGGTCGGCGACAAGGTCGCCTTGCAAGGCAACCTCGACCCGAACGTCTTGTTCGCTTCCCCCGACAAAATTGCCGTTGAAACGAAGAAGGTGCTCGATAGCTACGGTCCCGGCAACACCGGCCATGTTTTCAATCTTGGCCATGGCATTTCGCAGTTTACGCCGCCCGACCACGTCCGCACGCTGGTCAGCACCGTGCACGAGTACAGCAAAACGCTGCGCCGAGCAGGGAAATAAATTTCTGCTTTCCTGTTGACTTATGCACAGAAGCCTCTATTCGGTAACAAAAGTGTCGCAAGCCTTTCTTGATTAGCATAAAAATCATAACGCGCTGATTATAAAAGATTAAAAGAGTGCCTTGTTTTGCGGCAAAGTAACAAAATCCCTTGCAGGGAGGGCTCTTGGGCTGCGCGTTGGCTTTCCATCCACAGACTTATCCACAGAAATTGTGAACAACTATAAAATCGTCAATAAGTGAATGAGTTAGGCTGCTTTTCAAGAAACGGCGCGAGTTTGTCACGCTAAGTGGGCGCCTCTCGCGATTGGCGTGCCGCCCGTCTTTCTATCGAACGTCATGGATAGGCCCCGATGGCCCTGATGCAAATCGCTCGCGTCGCACTCGACCTTCCTCTCCATCGTTTCTTCGATTATCTGATTCCCGAGGGCGAGGTACTGTCCGTCGAGGATATCGGGCGTCGCGTGCGTGTGCCCTTCGGCAAGGGCTCGAAGATCGGCATCATTATCGAGTTGTCCAGGGAAAGCGACTTTCCGCTCGCCCAGCTCAAATCGATCGAGGCGGTGTTGCGCGACTTGCCGGCGTTGCCGGCAGACTGGTTCCGCTTGACCGAGTTCTGCGCTGCCTACTACCAGGCGCCGCTCGGCGAAGTGATGTTGTCGACCTTGCCGGCCGGCTTGCGCCGCGTCAATCCGCCCAAGGCGCGTCTTGGACAGCGCGTGGCGAAGTCACGCCCAGTGCAGGAGGCGCCGCGGCTTACCGATGAACAACAGGCGGCGCTTGCCGCCATTGGCGAAGATGGCGGATTCAAGGCCTACTTGCTGCATGGTGTGACGGGAAGCGGCAAGACCGAGGTCTACCTGCGTCTGGTCGAACGCGCGTTGGCCTGCGGGCGGCAGACCTTGCTGCTGGTGCCCGAAATTAATCTGACGCCGCAACTCGAGGCGCGCGTCATCGCTCGCTTTCCCGAGGCCGGACTGGTCAGTTTGCACAGCGAACTGACCGAGGCGGCACGCAGCCGTAACTGGCGAGCCGCTTTCGAGGGCCGCGCACGCATCGTCCTTGGTACGCGGCTGGCGGTATTCACGCCGTTGCCCGAGTTGGGCCTGATCGTCGTCGACGAGGAGCATGACTCCTCGTTCAAACAGCAGGACGGCATGCGTTATTCGGCGCGCGATGTGGCGGTATTTCGCGCCCGCGAACGCGGCGTTCCGATTGTGCTCGGCTCGGCCACCCCGTCACTGGAGAGTTGGGCCAACGCGGCGCAGAGTGGGACGCGCAGCCGCTACACGTTGCTGACGCTGCATGAGCGGGCCGTCGAGAACGCTCGGCTACCGCTTGTTCGGTGTGTCGATACCCGCCTCGAGAAGCTGCAGGACGGACTCTCCAACGCGCTCCTGCTGGCGATCGAGGAGCGCCTGGCGCGTCGCGAACAGAGCCTAGTATTCCTCAACCGGCGCGGTTACGCGCCGGTGTTGGCCTGCGCCGCCTGCGGCTGGGTTTCGCGGTGTACTCGCTGCGCCGCCAATCTCGTTCTCCACTTAGCCGATGGCCGCTTGCGCTGCCACCATTGCGGCTTTGAAAGCCGGGTGACAAAGGCCTGTCCGACCTGCGGCGACCAGGACATTCATCCGTTCGGTCGCGGCACACAGCGTCTCGAAGTGGTGCTGGCCGAGCGTTTTCCGCAGGCGCGCATTCTGCGCGTCGACCGCGATTCAGCAAAAAGCCGCAAGCAGTGGGAAGTGCTGGTCGAAAAAATTTACGGTGGCGAAGCCGACATTCTCGTCGGCACGCAGATGCTGGCTAAGGGGCACGATTTTCCCAAGCTTACGCTGGTGGGTGCTGTCGGCCCCGACGCAGCGCTGTTCGCCGCCGACTGGCGCGCGCCAGAGCGTCTGTTCGCGCAACTGATGCAGGTCGCTGGTCGCGCCGGTCGTGCCAAGCTGGCGGGGGAAGTGCTGATCCAGACCCAGTTTCCGGAGCATCCGCTTTACGCTGCGCTGGTCCGTCACGACTATCCGGCGTTTGCCGCGCAGCAGCTCAAGGAGCGCGAGCAGGCCGGTTTTCCGCCGTACGCCCATCAAGCCATGCTGCGCGCCGAGGCGCCGCAGATGGCCGATGCATTGGCTTTCCTGGCCAGCGCGCGCGCTTGGCCGCAAGCCGAAGCGTATGGCGATGTGCTGCTCTACGATCCGGTGCCGATGCGTCTGGCGCGCCGCGCTAATTTCGAGCGCGGCCAACTGCTCGTCGAATCGGCCTCGCGACGGGCCCTGCAGGCTTTTCTCTCCGACTGGCGCACTACGCTCGAAGCGATCAAGGCGCCGTCACGTCTGCGCTGGCATCTGGAAGTCGATCCGCTCGAATTCTGAACCAACCAAGCTGGGCGGTTCGTTGCCGCCCGCCCCTGCAGCGCTTCTTGCCGCTCCGTTTTCTTGTCACCGGACAACCCCGTCGATTTTTCGACCGTTCGTGTCGTGGCATGCGCCTTGTGATATTCGCTTCGTTCAGAAACAAGGGGTGAGCGATGAAGAGCGATGACTCGCGACTGGTGCTGAGCGGGTCAACACAACTGCGAGAGCCAACGAAGCGTTGGTGTCTGTAGCCGGGCCTCTTTCTGGACGGTTATGACGGATGTTGCTCGGGCGGCGCAAACGTCAGGGGCCAGCGGGCCGGCACGCGGCGCTGGCCCCGAACGGCTTCGCTTCAGGCTCGCGCAACTGATTGCCGAGGTGTGGCCCGGAAGCCAAGGGCCAACGTCGTCGACGTGCGTGACGTGGTCAGCACCGATTCGCCCGGCGAAGGACCACGGCGCGTCGGTGCGTACCCAGACGACCGAGACGATCCGCGAGCACGAAAGCGGCGACTTCGCGGCGCACGGTGGATGTGGTGCGCGCCGACGGCGGTACCATCGATTTCAAGCTTGACTTGGCCCTGTGCCACAAGTATCCCTGCGAACGAAAAACGGTCGAGGGCGGCACGGCGGAACGACCCGATCCGCTGGGCATCAACTTCAGCGAGCAAGGCGCGGAACTGTCCAGTACCGCCTTCAGCTTTGATTTGGATCACGATGGCCGGAGCGAGTCCCTACATGCGCTGGCGGGCGACAGCGCCTTTTTGGCGGTCGATCCTAACGGCGATGGGCGGATCAACGATGGTGAGCACTGTTCGGAGCGCCATCAAGCGACGGATGCGCCGATCTGGCGCCACTTGATAGCGATGGCGACCGCTGGCTCGACGGAGCCGACGCGGCCTTTAACGACCTCTGGGCGCTGTCGCAAAATGCCGACGGATAGGGATAGTCTGGTTGGCCTGAAGGATATGGGGGTCGGCGCTCTTTACCTGGGGTCTGCGGAAACGCCTCGTGCCCCGACGGATGATAACAACCGTCTACACAGGCAGATGCGCGAGTGGCGTATATCTGCGTGAGGACGGTCGGGTGGAAAGCTTGCAGCAGATCGATCTAGCGGCCTGAAGGTTCAGGTTCGCGGGGCGCGACGTCCGGCTAGGCAGAACCACAGATACGCCACTACCTGCAGGCCGAGAAGCGCGAGGAAAACCGTGCGATGCGCGTTGGCCGCGTCGCTTCCCCGCGTCTGCAGGAACTCGATCAATAAGCCAAGTCCCCACTGAAGGCCGAAAGCACCGAGGAAAACCATTAGATTGATGGCCGTATTGGCACGCCCCGAGAGCGCTACCGGAAAGCCGGCGGCAGCCTGCGAATAGGTTAGCGAGCTGAAACTCGAGAAGGTTCCATAGGCGATCCACAGCAGGTAAGTGTGGTCAAGCGCTTGTGTGCTGATCACGGCCAGTGTCAGCAAGGCCAGCCCCATCGCGCCGGTGAGCAGCGTAATCGGCTTGATGCCGCGCCGCGCAAGATTGGTCGCCAGCAGGCCGATCAGCATATAAGAGACGAGCATGGCGACGCTCATCGCGGCCAAGTGCTGGGCCGCGACGGCTCGCGGGTAGCCATTCACCTGCATCAGCCAAGAGATCGACCAGAGGCTTTGTACGGCCATGAAACCGCCGTAGATCATCAAAGCGAGCGGTGCGAAACGCCAGAAGTGGGCGCTGGAGAATACCTGCTTGACGCCCTGCCACTGTGCCAGCAGCGGATCGACTTTGGCGGTCCCGGCCCGTTCTGGAACGCCAAAAAACAGCCAGCCGCTGACCGCCAGAGTCAGGGCGGCGAGCACGGAGAAGATATCCCGCCAGCCCACCAACTGCAACACGGCTTCGAGAGGTGCTGTGGCGGCCAGGGCGCCAAGTCCGCCGATGGTCATGATCCAACCGGCCAGCGAAGCCTGCCGCTCGGGCGGGAACCACAGCGAAAAAGCCTTGAAGGCTGCCATCAGGCAGGCCGAGACGCCAAAGCCGATCAGTCCGCGGCCGATCGCCAATTGGCCAATGCCATGCCCCTGGGCGAAAACCGTTGCGCCAATGGTGGCGATCAGCAGCAGGCCGGACTCGACGCGACGCGGACCGAAACGGTCGAGCAGCATGCCAAGGGGCAATTGAACGCTGGCGAAGGCCAGAAAATAGGCGCTGGTCAGCAGGCCGAGGCCACCCGCGCCGAGCGCCAGTTCCTGCGTCAATCCTGGCCCGATGACGGCATTGGCCGTACGAAAGACGTAGGAAAGGAAGTAGGCGGCGGCGAAGGGCAGGAAAAATTTGAGCCAGAGCATGGTTGTCAGTTGTCCAATGACGGCGGTGGTTTCACGTGGAACATTGTGCTTGGCGCGGCGACTCTCGCGTTGGCGTTGGCGCGCAACCAGGTTTCGCGGTCCGCTAGTTTCTTGCGCCAGTCGGCGGTTAGTCCTGGCGTAGTGTTGATTCTGGCGAGCCTCTCGGGATCCGGGCGGTGCTCGCGCCACGTTTTCCACAGTTCGGCGAGCGAGATGGCGCCCGGCAGCCGCGCGAGCAATTCGAAGGCACTGCCGGCCGTGGCCTCTCCTGTTTCCAGCACGCGGTAATACCAACCGGTGAGGCCTGTGTCGGCGATGTAACGCGTCACCCCTTCGATCGCGTAGCGATGGTCGATCTTCCAGCAAGGGCTGCGTGGCTGCGTGACCTGAAGCTTGACGCTCCCCAAAGCAAAGGTGTCGCCGATGCAGATGCTGTGCTCGTCCCATCCCCGCGTCGAAAGATTCTCGCCAATACTGCCGGGAACGAGGCGCAGGGCGATGGCGGGGAACTGCTTGGCCAGAAGCGGATAATTTTCTGCAGGATAGTGATGAACCGCCTTATCCGGTCCGCCGTGCACGCGCCGGTCAGCCTGTATGTCGCCAGTCAATCCTTCCCTCCCGATGCGGATCGAGCCGTTGACCAGGTGCTTGTAGATCCCAGTAGATTGCCCTTCTTCGTCGATTCGCGTCAAGCCACCGATGAAAAGTTGCAGTTCCGTCATTCGGCAGGCCAGAGCCGCGCCGCCCCTCGGACGCCGGAAGAATCGCCGTAGCGAGGTGGCAGCAGACGGGTGGTAATCTGGCCGGAGGAGAAGACATAGGGCGCCCAGAGCCTCGGCACGTTGGCGTAGAGCCGGTGGAGATTGGACAGGCCGCCGCCAAGCACGATGACCTGCGGGTCGAGGAGGTTGATAACCTGAGCCAGGGCCTTGGCCAGTCGCCGTTCGTAGCGCGCCAGACTGGCTTCGCAGGCGACGTCGCCGCGCGCGGCCTGACTGGCGATCGCTTCGGGCGACAAGTTGGTGCCAACGTTCCGGAGGTGGTCGCCGGCCAAGCCCGGACCGGATAGCCAGGTTTCAACGCAACCGCTGCGCCCACAATAGCAAACGGGGGGAGGCCAGGCTTCCTCTTCCAGAAAGGGAAGCGCATTGTGGCCCCATTCGCCGGCAATACGATTGGCACCGCTGAGGACGCGTTGATGGACGACGATGCCGCCACCGACCCCTGTGCCGAGGATGACGCCAAAGACGACCTCAGCTCCCTGCCCCGCGCCATCGATTGCCTCCGATAAGGCGAAACAGTTGGCGTCGTTGGCGATGCGCACTTCGCGTTGGAGGACCGTCTGCAGGTCGCTGCGCAAGGGTTGATCGATCAGGCAGGTCGAGTTGGCATTCTTGATGCGGCCGCTGCGCGCCGATTCCGCGCCTGGGATGCCGACACCAACGCTGCCAAGGCGCCCTAGCGCGGACTCAACAGCTTTAACCAGCCCGCCGACAGCCTGCACGGTTGCTGCGTAATCACCTTGTGGCGTCGGCACGCGGCGTCGGGTCAGTTCGCATGAATTGTCATCGAGGGCGACGATCTCGATCTTGGTGCCGCCTAGGTCAACGCCGAGACGTAGCATCCGGATTTTCCGGTCAGGCGTTCGTCTGACTAGACCCCGCGGCAATTTTCGCCAGCGCGGTTTCGTAGATTTCCTGGGTTGACGTCTGATCTCGCACGGAGATGTTCAGATCGCGCGTGAGTCCGTCGGTGAGCCCGAAAATCCAGCCATGAACCGCCACTTTCTGTCCGCGCTCCCATGCCTCTTGCAAAACGGTCGTCTGACAGACATTGAGTACTTGCTCGATTACATTGAGCTCGCACAGTCGGTCGATGCGCGATTGCTGGGTGGCACAGGCGTCAAGCAAGCGGGTGTGTTTTTTCCGAACGTCCTGAATATGGCGCAGCCAGTTGTCGACCAGACCGAGGCGCAAATTGTCGTGTGCTGCCGTGACGCCCCCGCAGCCATAGTGGCCGACTACCAGGATGTGTTTGACACACAGGACGTCGACCGCGAACTGCAGCACGGACAGGAGGTTGAGGTCGCTATGTACGACGATGTTGGCGATGTTGCGGTGAACAAATACCTCGCCTGGTAGCAGACCGGTAATCTGGTTGGCCGGAACCCGCGAGTCCGAGCAACCGATCCACAGATATTCCGGCGACTGGATCTTGGCGAGCCGATCAAAGAAGTTGGGATCCTCGGCGCGCATCTGTTCAGACCATTGCCGGTTTTGCTCGAAAAGTTGCTTCAGGGACATCGTGGTGCCTCCGGTTGTGGCGATATGGTGCTGTCGAATTGCGCTCGGCGGCGCCATGCTGCGGGGTATTTTACCCCAGCCGACCTACCCATTGCCCGCTTCGGCCCGATTCACGCAGGGTCCAGGGTGGGCGTCCGGATCGTTTGTCGGGACGCGGCAGAGGGGGCATACTGGATCGGTATCGTTACGACTACTCAGGAGGCTCCATCATGCTCGTCACCTTCAATTCCAGCACTTCCGGCCAACTCCTCATGTTCTCTGAGGTGGCGCATCGCCTGTTCGCTATCCTTGGCAAGTCAGGGACGGCGCGCGGCGTATTTACGACTGAGCAGCTGCCGCAGGCCATTGCCAAGCTCAAAGGGGCGGTGAGCGACGAGCGGGCAAGCGGCAAGCCGGACGCTAAGGCCCAAGGCAAGAGAGATGATCTCGAGGACGATGGGACGGCGCAGGAGGCCGTGATCGGTCTGGCCCAGCGCGCCTATCCGTTGATAGAACTCATGGAACGGACCAGCAAGGAGGAAGGTTTCATCCTCTGGGAGGCCGCTGGCGACTTTTGAGTGGCGACCGGTGCGCCGCTTGATGACGCCTAAAGAAAAACCGGTTCGGGCGTCAGCTCGATGCCGAAACGCTGGCGGACATCAGCCTGTACGGCGCGCGCCAGCGCCAGAATATCGGCACCTTTGGCGCCGCCCCGATTGACCAGCACCAGCGCCTGTTTCTCGAACATGCCAGCTGGGCCGAGGTCCCGGCCCTTCCATCCCGCCTGCTCGATCAGCCAGCCGGCTGCAAGTTTGACGCGACCATCGGCCTGCGCGTAGTGCGGCAGGCCAGGATACGCGGTGATTAGGCGCTCGGCCATTCCCGCATCGAGCACCGGGTTGTGGAAGAAGCTGCCGGCGTTGGGAATATCCGCCGGATCGGGCAGCTTGCGCTGCCGAACGGCGATCACCGCTGCCGCGACCTGGCCGGCATTCGGGGTCTTGATGCCCTGCCCTGCCAGCTCGCTGGCCAGGTCAGCGTAGCGGGTCAATGGTTGCCAGACTTTGGGCAGGCGGAAGGTGACGTCGGTGACGGCGAAGCGCCCGGCCAGGTGCCAGCCTTCTTCCTTGAACACACTGGTTCGATAAGCGAAGCGGCAGGTCCTGCGGTCAAGGCGCACCGACTGGCCGGTTTGCATGTCGAATGCGTTGAGTGAATGGAAACGGTCTGCGACTTCCAGCCCGTAGGCGCCGATATTCTGGATCGGCGCAGCGCCCACGGTGCCGGGAATCTGCGCCAGGTTTTCCAGCCCCGGCCAGCCTTGCGCCAGCGTCCAGGCGACAAACTCATGCCAGTTCTCTCCGGCGCTACCGCGTACATACCAGGCATCGGCATCCTCGCCGCTCAGTTTGCGGCCGCCAATCGCCATCTGCAGCACCAGGCCGTCATAATCGCCAGTCAGAACCAGGTTGCTGCCGCCGCCTAGAATGAAGCGCGGCATTTGGCACCAGCGCGGATCGGCCACCAGTGCTGATAACTGGTTGGCGTCGGTGATCCGGGCCAGGTGCGCCGCACGCGCCGAGAGGGCCAGCGTATTGTGCGGCGCGAGGTCGGCGTTGTCTGTGAAAGTAACGATCGACATAGGTCAGAGCAGCGGTGCCAGCCAGTGCTGCGCTTCGGCGACGCTGAAGCCGGCGCGCTGCGCCCAATCTTCCAGCTGATCGCGCCCGATCTTGCTAACAGCGAAGTACCGGGCCTGCGGGTGTGCCAGGTAGAAGCCGGAAACGGCGGCGGCCGGCGTCATGGCGAAGGATTCGGTGATCTGCATGCCGGCGTTGCTCGGCGCGTCGAGCAATTTGAACAAGAGGCCCTTTGCCGTGTGATCGGGGCATGCTGGATAGCCAGGGGCAGGGCGGATGCCACGGTATTCTTCGCGGATCAACGCATCGCGATCGAGCGTTTCATCGGTTGCGTAGCCCCAGTAGTCGCGCCGAACCTGCGCGTGCAGCCATTCGGCGCAGGCTTCGGCGAAGCGGTCGGCGAGCGATTTAAGCATGATCGCGCGGTAGTCATCATGCGTCGCCTCGAACTCGGCGAGTTTCTTCTCAATGCCGAATCCGGCGCTGACGGCAAAAACGCCGATCCAGTCTGGCGTGCCCTGGTCAGCGACAAAATCCGTCAGGCAGTAGTGCGGCTTGCCGGACGGGCGTTCGTGCTGCTGACGCAGATTGTGCCAGCTCATCAGCGTTTCGCGCCGCGATTCGTTCGCGTAAATCGCGATGTCGTCGCCGACGGCGTTGGCCGGGTAGAGCCCGAACACGGCGTTGGCGGAAATCCACTTCTCTGCGATGAGCGTTGAGAGCATGGTCTTGGCGTCGGCAAAAACCGCACGCGCCGCTTCGCCCACGACGGCGTCGTCGAGAATTTTCGGGTAGGTGCCGGCCAGATCCCAGGTCTGGAAAAAAGGACCCCAGTCGATGTATTCAGCCAGCGTCGCCAGATCGACGTCGCGCAGGACATGCAGGCCGGGTTTGTTCGGCGCCTGTGGGTGATACGCCGAATCGTTGTTCCACGTGAAACGATTGCCGCGTGCGGCGATGAGCGCGACGAGCGGAACGCCTTTCTTGTTGGCGTGCTGGGCGCGCACCTTGTCGTAGTCGGCGGCGATCTCGGCCTTGAAGCCGGCCGCGTTATCGATCGACAGCAGCTTGGTGACGACGCCAACAGCGCGGGAGGCGTCCGGCACGTAGACCACTGGGCCGCTGTAGTGCGGCGCGATCTTGATTGCCGTATGCGCGCGGCTGGTCGTGGCGCCGCCAATCAGCAGCGGGATGGCTTCCCCGTCGCCAAAGCCGAGGCGCTGCATCTCGGCGGCGACGTGGCTCATCTCCTCGAGCGACGGCGTGATCAGGCCGGACAGGCCGATCGCTTGCGCGCCGTGCTCTTTTGCGGCGTGCAGGATCTTGTCGCAGGAGACCATGACGCCGAGGTCGACCACGTCGTAGCCGTTGCAGCCGAGCACGACGCCGACGATGTTTTTGCCGATGTCATGAACGTCGCCTTTGACCGTGGCGATCACGATTTTGCCCTTGCTGGTTGCGCCGGTGCGCAACTTCTCGGCTTCAATGTAGGGGATCAAGTGCGCCACCGCTTGCTTCATGACGCGCGCCGACTTGACTACCTGCGGCAGGAACATCTTGCCCTCGCCGAAAAGATCGCCGACGACGTTCATGCCGTTCATCAGCGGTCCTTCGATGACCGACAGCGGCGGTTTGCCGGTGGCTTCGAGCGCGGCGCGGCATTCCTCGGTGTCGGCTACCACGAAGTCGGTGATGCCCTTGACCAGCGCGTGCGAGAGGCGTGCTTCTACCGCCATTTCGCGCCACGAAAGGTCGGGACCGGTGTCTTTCGCCTTGCCCTCCTTCACCGTCAGGGCGAACTCGACCAGCGCTTCGCCGGCCTCGGCTTTGCGGTTGAGGACGACGTCCTCAACCCTCTCGCGCAACGCCGGGTCGAGGTCGTCGTAGATGCCGACCATGCCGGCGTTGACGATACCCATCGAGAGGCCGGCCTTGACTGCGTGGTAGAGGAAAACCGTGTGGGTCGCCTCGCGCACCGGATCGTTGCCGCGGAAGCTGAAGGACACGTTGGAGACGCCGCCGGAGATCTGCGCGTAAGGCAGATGAGCGCGAATCCAGCGGCATGCTTCGATGAAGTCGACGGCGTAGTTGTTGTGCTCTTCGATGCCGGTGGCGATGGCAAAGATGTTCGGGTCGAAGATGATGTCTTCAGGCGGAAAGCCGATGCCCAACAGCAAGTCGTAGGCGCGTTGACAGATGGCGGTTTTGCGCACGTAGGTGTCGGCCTGGCCGGCTTCATCGAAGGCCATGACCACGACGGCAGCGCCGTAGCGGCGTGCGAGTTTTGCGTAATGCAGGAACGCGGTTTCACCCTCCTTCATCGAAATCGAATTGACGATGCCCTTGCCCTGGATACATTTGAGGCCAGCCTCGATGATCTCCCACTTCGACGAGTCGATCATGATCGGCACGCGCGAGATGTCCGGCTCCGAGGCGATTAGCTTGAGGAAGCGATCCATCGCCGCCTTCGAGTCGAGCATCGCCTCGTCCATGTTGATGTCGATGACCTGGGCGCCGTTCTCGACCTGCTGCCGGGCGACCGCCAGCGCGTCGTCCAGACGACCTTCGAGGATCATGCGGGCAAAGGCTTTCGAGCCAGTGACGTTGGTCCGCTCGCCGACGTTTACAAAGAGCGACTCCTTGCCGACATTGAACGGCTCGAGCCCCGACAGGCGCAGTTTCTTCTCGACCGCCGGGACGGCCCGTGGCGCGACGCCAGCAACGCCCTGCGCGATGGCCGCGATATGCGCCGGCGAAGTGCCGCAACAACCGCCAACGATATTCACAAAGCCGTGCTTCGCCCAGTCGACGATTTCCACTGCCAGTTGCTCGGGCGTTTCGTCGTAACCAGTGGACGACAGCGGATTGGGCAGCCCCGCGTTTGGATGCGCGGAGACGAAGCAGTCGCAGATGCGCGCGAGTTCCTCGACGTACTGGCGCAGTTCGGCGGCGCCAAGCGCGCAGTTCAGACCGAAAGAGAGCGGCCGGACATGAGCGAGCGAGTTCCAGAAGGCCTCAGCCGTTTGTCCGGAGAGCGTCCGGCCCGAAGCGTCGGTGATTGTGCCGGAGATCATCACCGGCCAGCGCCGGCCGACTTTCTCGAAATACTGCTCAATCGAGAACAGCGCCGCCTTGGCGTTGAGCGTATCGAACACGGTCTCGACCAGCAGGATGTCGGCGCCGCCGTCGCACAGGCCGCGGATTGCCTCGCTATAGGTGCCGACCAGTTCGTCGAAGCTGGTGTTGCGGTAGCCCGGGTCATTGACGTCCGGCGAAATCGACGCGGTACGCGAGGTCGGCCCGAGCACGCCGGCGACAAAGCGCGGCTTGGCCGGATCTTTGGCGGTGAATTCGTCGCACACCCCGCGCGCCAGCTTGGCGCCTGCGACGTTCAGCTCATAGACGATAGCTTCGAGCCGGTAGTCCGCTTGCGAAACCGCCGTCGCGTTAAAGGTATTGGTCTCGAGGATATCGGCACCAGCGGCCAGATACTCGGCATGAATGCTGCGGATGACCTGAGGTTTGCTCAGCAGCAACAGGTCGTTGTTGCCCTTCAGATCGTGTGCGTGGTCTGCGAAGCGCGTGCCCCGGTAGTCGGCCTCTTGCAAGCCGTGGCGCTGGATCATCGTGCCCATGGCGCCGTCGAGGACGAGAATGCGCTCGGCGAGCAGGGCTTTGAGTTCGGCGGTGCGGTCGGCTTGCATGGTGTTTACCTCAATTGTCTTGTGTCGCTGGCAGGTGGCGCGTAAAGCAAAAAACCCGTCGGTGCAAAGCACGACGGGTTTTTCATGTTCGGCCTCGCTTAAGCCGAATTTCTAACGCGCCCGCAATCTGTTGAGATCAAATCGGCGCAAATCCGGTGTCAGCGTCGTGCCGGCACCATCGAGCTGGGCTCCGAACTTACGCGCCAAGCCCTTGATTGTCAAGCGCTAAGCCGAACGCTGCGAGCAGCAGCGCGGCGCTGTCGGACTAGCGAAAACTGGCCAGATAGTCGACGACCGCATCGACGTCGGCGTTGGGGATCTGACTCGTCGCTGCGGTCATTTGCGGGAAAAACCGCTCGCCGCTCTGAGTGCGATAGCGCTGCAGCGACAGGCGCAGGTAGGTGCTCTGCTGTCCGGCAAGGCGCGGAACTGTCTCGGAGCCGAGGGCCTTTTCGCCGTGGCAGCGTACACAGAGCTTAGTGAAATGCGCACCGCCTTGAGCCGCAAGCGGTCCTGGCTTGGGCCGCGACGGGATGACGGTCGAGTCGGCGTAATAAATCGAGATGGTGGCGCGTTCGCGATCGTTCAGCAATTTAATCAGCTTCTGCATGAATTCGTTCTTGCGCTCGCCGGTCTCGAATTTCTTCATCTGTGTGAGCAGATAGGCCGGGTTTTGGCCAGCGAGGTTAGGAACTTCGGGGTAGCGGCTGTTGCCGTTATCGCCGTGGCAATTGGCGCAGAAGGAAGCTGTATTTTGTCCTTCCGCAGCGGCCGCGGCGCGTGTGGCAGGTGTCGCGCTGACGCTTTTTATGATTCCCAGACCGGTTGCTACATCGCCCGCCCAGCCAGGCACTGCCCAAAGCAGGCCGAAAACCAAAGAGGCGTTAAGTAGTGGGTTTTTCAACCCGCGAACAATCCCGCGCATGCAGAGCCCTCGCAATTTATAGGGTAAGACTGGCAATTATAGTTATCTTCTTCGTCATGACGGCGCAAAGAATGCCGGAATGCCGCATATTTATGTTGGACAAGGCGAATATCAAACGTTGATGCGCAAGATCAACCCCGCGATACGTGGTTGCCGCCGGGGGGTGTCACTCACCCGCTGTCGTTGAAATGAACATTGAAAGACCCGTCCATACCGGGCTCGCTTTTCGTTTTTCAGTCCCAGACGCATTCCTTCTTCTGATCGAAATAGAAGTTATGGGCGGGCTTGCCGAGCAGCCGGCGGATCGCCTCCTTGCTCATCCCAGGCTTGATCTTGGCACACTTCTCGTCGGTCAGCACCTGGCGAAGTTCACGCAAGAGGCCATGGGGCCCCATGACGATCATGTAGTTGACCGTCCCTTCTGCGGTGCGCGTGTATTCCCAGGTCTGCATGCCGTCCGCGTCTATCCGTGCCACGGCCGGCGGTCCGATCCGGTCGCGCACCGCGACAACCGTCGAGATGCCGGGTTTGAGTGCCTGCAGATTGACCCCCGTCGCAGGCAGCCAGCAGCGCGGTGACGAGACACAAGACAGGGCTGGAAATCAGTGTCTGAGCATCAGTTTTCCCTTCTTGTGCCCTGCCGTTGATGCGCCCAGGCCGCCATGCCGCCGAGCAACATCAGGCCGCCCATGCCGAGTGCCAGATGCAGCGTCGAGGCCCACAGCGCCGGGGCGAGCAGCCCGGCCACGGCGGCGTTGAAGCCCGATTGCAGGAAGGTCTGGCAGGAGGCGGCAAGACCGCGCTGCCGCGGAAACGGGTCAAGCGCCAGCAGCGTCAGGCAGGGCATGGCCAGCGACATGCCGAAAGTGTAGACGAAGATCGGCAGCACGCTCCACGGCAGGCCGGGCGGTAGCACTAGATTGAGACCGATGTTGAGCAGCGCCGCGGCCCCCATCACCAGATAGCCGCGGCGAATCGTGCGCGGCAGCGAGAGCTTGCCGGCCAGCCGGCCAGAGAGCCAGGAGCCGCTCATTAGGCCCAGCATCGACGGCCCAAATAGCCAGAGAAAAGCGGTTTCGGGCAGGCCGAGGTGGCGCATCAGAAAAACCGGGGCGGACAGCACGTAGATGAAGAAGCCGGCGAAGTTGCAGGCCAGCGCGCCGCACGCAAACAGGAAGGCCGGCGAGGTGAGCACCTGCCAGTAGGTTCGCCCGAGATAGCCGGCATGCAGTGACTGGCGGCGTGCCGGCGGTAAGGTTTCGGTGAGCAGTCGCCAGCAGGCCAGCCAGAGGGCAATGGTGAGCAGGACCAGGAAGGCGAATACTGAGCGCCAGCCGAACCAGGCTTGCAGCCAGCCGCCGATAACGGGCGCGATGGCCGGCGCCAGGGCGAACATCATGGTGATGTGCGACATCAGGCGTTGCGCCGGCGGGCCGTCGAATAGGTCGCGCACGATTGCCCTGCTGATCACGATGCCGGCGCCAGCGGTCATGCCCTGCAGCGCCCGCAGCACCCAAAGATGCTCGATGCGCGTGGCGAACACGGCACCAGCCGAAGCCAGGGCGAAGAGCGCGAGTGCGACGAGGATCACGCGACGCCGGCCGAGCGCGTCGGAAATGGCGCCGTGCCACAGCGTCATGATGGCGAAAGGCAGCAGATAGGCGGTCAGCGTTTGCTGCACTTCGAGCGGCGTGGCATGCAACTTCTCGGCGATATCGTGGAACGACGGCAGATAGGTGTCGATTGAGAACGGGCCGAGGGCCGAGAGCGCGGCGAGCAACAGCGCGATGCCGCGCGGCGGCGCTTTGGGTAGGGTGAGCAAATTAGTCCTTGGCGAAACGGCGGTACTGGTTGGCTTCCGTGCTGGCTAGATCGGCGACGCTGCGGGCGGCCTTGAGGACGCGATGATAGGCGCGCGCCGAGAGATTGCGAGCGACCGCTGGTTTGAGCTGCGCGTGGGCCAGCGTGACGCGCTCGCGTACAACGGTCGAGACTTCGCCGTCCGGCGCCTGTTGCAGGGCGGCGGCGGGCAAGGTCGGCACTGCGATCCGCAGATCGAAGTGGTCGAGCGGCAGAGCGGATAGCTTGCGGCGGTTGCTTATCATGAAAGATAGACAGACCTGTTTTCCGTTACAGATTAAAGAGTTGGAGAGCGTTAGCTTTATTGGCGGTGGGCAGAAATCTGCGCAGTCAAACTGAAAATTGTGTGATGACGTTAGCGGCGACCTGCGGTCAGTTTAACTTACCCTTTTGCACCGCAAAGCCCCGTTGAAGCGATTGGGTTCGCGCAGCGAACCTTAGGCGAAGCTGACGAGTTTGCGCGGGGATGCAAGATGCTGAGCGCGAAACGGTCATGGCGGCCATAGTTGTTCCTCGACGTACTGTTTAATCATGGCCTGCGGCGCCACCACACAACGTGGCAAAGTACGACGGACGCCACAGCCTCTGCTCCCAGTCATGCGGTGCCGCGTCGGGCCGCTCTTGTCGCAACAGGCGCGACGATACGCCCTTCAGACTGCGCACGAGCGACCAAAGGGCAACTTTCGGCGGATATGCTTGAGCAAAGCAGCAGTCGAAAGAAGAAGGGTGCGGCTGCCCCCTTCGCCGTCACGCGCCGCCCTTAGTTGGTGCTGGCAAGCACCAACCAAGGGCAGATAAGCGCGCGCCAGGCCGGCGTCTGACGTGCCGTGCGGACGGCAAATACAGCAAAATCAGGTAGATAAGTCTGTGTTGTCCAATCTGGCACCAATGCTGCTTAGTGTGGCAGGCACAGTATTACCGGTTTTCATTTTAGTAATACCAACTATCGATAGGAGTTCACCATGACGTCGAGTAAGAGTCGGAATTCGATGCAGCGCTGGCTGGCTCGTTTGCTGCTGCCCATTGTCGTCGCAACTTGTTCCCTGGCAGCGCAGGCCGCTCAGCCACTGAAGGTCGGCTATAGCGACTGGCCTGGCTGGGTCGCCTGGCAGGTCGCCATCGAGAAAGGCTGGTTCAAGGAAGCCGGCGTCGACGTGAAGTTCGAATGGTTCGACTATTCCGCGTCGATGGATGCCTTCGCCGCGGGCAAGATCGACGCCGTCACGATGACCAACGGCGACGCCCTGGTGACCGGTGCGGGCGGTGCGAAAAGCGTCATGCTGATGCTCACAGACTATTCGAACGGCAACGACATGATCGTCGCCAAGAGCGGCATTAAATCGCTGGTCGAACTGAAGGGCAAGAAGGTCGCCGTCGAACAGGGCCTGGTCGAACACCTGTTGCTGCTCAATGGCCTGAAGAAGGCCGGCCTGAAGGAATCCGACGTGACTCTGGTCAATGCCAAGACCAACGAAATGCCGCAGATGCTGACCGCCAAGGACGTTGCTGCGATCGGTGCCTGGCAGCCGATTTCGGGCGAAGCGATGAAGGCGGTGCCGGGAGCGAAGCCGGTGTACACCTCCGCCGACGAACCCGGACTGATCTACGACGTGCTTGCCGTCAACCCGGCCAGCGTCAAGGCCCGGCGCGCCGAGTGGCAGAAGCTGGTGAAAGTCTGGGACAAGGTGGTGGCCTACATCGAAGACCCGAAAACGCAGCCTGACGCGGTGAAGATCATGGCCGCCCGCTCCGGGATCAGCGCCGCCGAATATCTGCCGCTACTCAAGGGCACCAAGCTGCTCTCCCTCGAGCAAGGCAAGAAGATCTACGTCAAGGGCAGCGGCTTCCAGTCGCTCTATGGCTCGACCAAGATCGTCGACTCGTTCAACGTCACGAACAAGGTCTACAAGTTGCCGCAGAACGTCGATAGCTACCTCGACGCCTCGTTCACCAGCGCCAAGTAAGTCGGGCGGCACGGACCACCATTCAGGATGGAGCAGCGATGAATGCACCAAGCCGCCGGCTGGGCTTCACGGCCAGCCAGCAACGCCGCCTGCTGAACGCCGGTTCATTCCTGCTGCCCATCCTGGTCTGGTGTCTAGTCAGCTACGTTCCCTTCATCTGGCATCCCCAGGTGCTGGTGGAAGACGCTGGCGGTGTGGATTATTTCCAGCCTGGCATGCGGGTAGACCGCGACGAGTTCGCCCAGCAACTGGCCGATATGCAGCAGCAGCGCCTCGCCCTGCCCACCGGCGTGCCGGCCAACCCGATCTATCTGCCCGCGCCGCATCAGGTGGCGGAAGCCCTGTACACTGGTTTTACCCAGGCCCCCGAGCAACGCGACGCGCCGTGGCTGCACGAGAGCCTGTGGCACAGCATCCAGATCATCTTCTGGGGTTTCTTCCTCTCCTCGCTGGTCGGCGTTCCCTTGGGCATCCTGGCCGGGACCTACGCCAGTCTGGGCCGGCTCAGCGAGCCCTTTATCGAATTCTTCCGCTATCTGCCGGCGCCAGCTTTCGGCGCCTTGGCCGTCGCCGTGCTGGGCATCTACGATGGTCCGAAGATCGCCATCATCGTTATCGGCACCTTCTTTCAGCAGGTGCTGATCATCGCCAATACGACGCGCAAGCTCGAAGCGACCCTGATCGAAGCCGCCCGTACTTTGGGCACCCGTGGGCTGCGCCTGATTACCCGCGTCGTCCTGCCGGGCATCCTGCCCGATCTGTATCGCGACCAGCGCATCCTGCTCGGCTGGGCGTGGACCTACCTGATCGTCGCCGAGCTGATTGGCACCAGTTCGGGCATTACCTGGTTCATTACCCAGCAGGCGCGTTACCAGCATTTCGAGAACGTCTACGCGGCCATCATCATCATCGGCATCATCGGTTTTGGCAGTGATCTGCTCCTCGAACGGCTGGGCCGCAAACTGTTCCCCTGGGATCGTCCCGGGGACCGGGCCTGAGCGCAAGGAGGCGACACGATGTATGAAACCACCGCCCTGCCGTGCTACCGCGAGCAAAGTCCAGCCGTCGCGGAGCGCTTCCAGCGCATCTACCGGCGCGAAGTGATCCTCGAGGTCAAGAACCTGGGCAAGCGCTTCGCTTCGGCGCAGGGAGAAACTGAGGCGCTGCGCAACATCAACTTCAAGGTTCACCGCCGTGAATTCGTCTGCGTCATCGGGCCCTCCGGTTGCGGTAAATCTACGCTAATTCGCATCCTCGCCGGACTCGCCAGCCACAGTACCGGCGACGTGCTGCTCGATGGTAAGCCGGTCACCGGTCCGGGACGCGACCGCGGCATGGTATTCCAAGGCTATTCGCTGTTTCCCTGGCTCACGGTCAAGCGCAATGTGATGTTCGGCCCCGAGATGAGCGGCCACACGCGCAGCTTCGCCGAAGGCCAGGCGCTGCAGTGGCTCGATCTGGTTGGTCTGACCAAGTTCGCCGACGCTTACCCGCACCAGCTGTCCGGCGGCATGCGCCAGCGCGTGGCGATCGCCCGTGCGCTGGTCAACGAGCCGCGCATCTTGCTGATGGACGAGCCCTTCGGGGCGCTCGACGCGCAGACCCGCGCCAAGATGCAGAGCCATCTGCTCGACATCTGGAAGAATCTCGACATCACCGTCCTTTTCATCACGCACGACCTTGACGAAGCCATCTACCTGTCCGACCGCATCCTAGTGCTGAAAGCGCATCCGGGCGAAGTGCAGGAAGTAATCGAAGTGCCGGTGTCCCGCCCGCGCAGCGCGGCGCAGTTCGCCGGCCCAGAGTTTCGCGCCACCAAGGCGCGTCTCGAAGCGCTGATCCATCCGCCCGAACCCGGCGTGGAAAGCGTCGACGAGGAGAGTGCCATGAGCAGCCGCTCGATGGTCCGCTTCACCGATGTCGCCGACAACGTCGAATAGGAAAGTGCCATGCGCTGGTCCGATCTCACCTGGTCCGAAATTCCCGCCGTGCTGGCCAAGGTAGGCCATGCCGCCATCTTGCCGGTCGGCGCCACCGAGCAGCACGGTCCGCAGCTTGGCTGTGGGGTGGATACAGTGATTGCCGAAACGCTGTGCGCCGCCGTCGCCGAAAGAACCGGCGTGCCGATGCTGCCTGCCCTGCCCTACGGCTGCTCGCTCGGCCATAGCCGGCGGTGGCCGGGCACCATCGCCGTGACGCCGCCGGTGCTCATCGAATTCGTCAGGCAGATCGGCGACTGGGCCTACCACAGCGGTGTGCGCCGCCTGTTCATCGTCAATGCCCACGTCACCAATGCCGCGTCGCTGCGCTGTGCGTTGGAAATGCTGCGCGCCGAACACGACGACCTGATGTTGGCGGTGCTCGATACCGCCCGCCTGAGTGAGCGCGTGCGCGCATTTCATGTCGCCGATGGCGATGACTGGCACGCCAACGACGCAGAAACCTCGCTGATGCTGGCCATCGCGCCGGCCGGCGTGCGCCCCGAGCGGCTCGCCACGGCCGACGATCCGGACCGCACCGGGGCTTGCCTGTTTGCCCATCCGGTCAACCGCACCAGTCGCAACGGCGTCACCGGCGCACCGAGCCTCGCTACCCGAGAAAAGGGCCAACGCTGCTTCGACTGGATGGCGGACGACTTGAGCCAGCTTATCGAGCGGGGCTGCCAGGAAGTGCCGCCGCTCGATTTTTCCTATTTCAGTCAAGCCTGAGCCAGACCGACTCTCCTCCCCGACCTAAAGGATCCATCGTGATGAACCCGGAAGCAATCGCCAAGCTACAGGCCGAACTCGCTGCGCAAGGCGTCAAATATTGCATCGGCGCCTATGTCGACATCCACGGCGTGCCGAAAGCCAAGGTCGTGCCGCTCGGCCACCTCGGCCAGATGGCCAGGGGTTCCGAGCGCTATACCGGCTACGCCGTCGACGGTCTCGGGCAGGCGCCGAACGACGACGAGTTGACCTCGGTGCCCGACTTCAGCCGCCTGATCCAGCTGCCCTGGGAACCGAAGATCGCCTGGATTCCGGCCGACAACCACTTCCAGGGCCAGCCCTATGCGCTCAATACGCGGGTAGCGCTGCAAAACCAGCTGGCCGCAGCGGCCAAGCTCGGCTTTGGCATGAACCTCGGGATCGAATGCGAGATCTTCCTGCTCAGGCAGGACGAGAACGGCCGCCTGTCGGTACCCGATCCCGAAGACAAGCTGACCAAGGCCTGCTATGACGTGCGCGGCTTCACCAACAGCTTCTCCTGGCTCGACAAGATGGCCAGCGCCATCGACGGCCTCGGCTGGGATCTTTATTCCTTTGACCACGAGGACGCCAACGGCCAGTTCGAGTTCGACTTCCTGTACGCCGATGCGTTGACTAGCTGCGATCGCCTGACCTTTTTTCGCTTCATGGCCAAGCACTACGCGCGGGAAGAAGGCCTGCTCGCCACCATGATGCCCAAACCCTTCGCCGACAAGACCGGCAACGGCGCGCACTTTAACATGTCGCTCTACGATCTGAAGGACGGCAGCAACCTGTTCGCGTGTGACCCCCGGGACGATCCCCACGGCATCGGCCTGACCCGCCTCGGCTACCAGTTCGTCGCCGGTATCCTCAAACATGGCCGCGCCCTCTGCGCGGTCTTCGCACCGACCGTGAACAGCTACAAGCGCTTGGTGCGGCGTGGCGCGATGAGTTACTTTTCCTGGGCGCCGGTGTTCAACTCGTGGGGGTCCAACAACCGCACCAACTCGGTTCGCATTCCAGCTGGCGGCGGCCGCTGCGAGTCGCGCAACGCCGACGGCGCAGTCAATCCCTATCTCGCCGCGACGCTAGCGCTGGCCGCTGGTCTGGAGGGCATCCGCGAGGGACTCGATCCGGGCAATCCGAACGAAGATAACCTCTACGCGATCAGCGATGTCGAGCGCCGCGCGCGCGGTATCGAGTTCCTGCCGCAGACTTTGCAGGAGGCGGTGGCCGCCTTCGCCGACGACCCGCTGGTCGAAAGTGTGCTCGGCACGGAATTGCGCGACGAGTTCATTCGCTACAAAAGCGAGGAATGGGAGACCTACCATCTCGCCGTCAGCCAGTGGGAAGTGGCGCGTTACAGTTACATGTTCTAGACCCCCCGCGCTTATCGAGGAAATCGTGCCATGTCCGAAGAAGAAAAAAACAATTCACTGGTCAGTCGCATCAGCGTCTCGCTGCCTTCCGCCCTGCTCGAAGAACTCGACCGGATGGTCGCGAGCCGCGGCTACGGCAGCCGTTCGCAGGCGATCGGCGACATGGTTAACTACCAGCTTGCCGAGCACAAGCGCAAGCTCGGGAACGACGTCATGGTTGGCACCGTCACCCTGCTCTACGACCGTTCGACGCGCGGGCTGCAAAAGAGTCTCGCCGACTTGCAGTACGAGCACATCAACGAGGTGATCAGCTCGCTGCACGTGCATCTGAGCCACGACCAGGTCATGGAGGTGATCCTCGTCCAGGGCCATGCCCAGCAGTTGCAGGACATCGCCAACAAGCTGATGACCCTGCGCGGCGTTATCACCGGCCAGCTCAAACTGATGGCCGCCATCATTCCGCCGATCCAGACGGCCGGCGAACCCACTTGAAGGAGACATACATGAACCAGCCAAGACCTGCCCTGCCGACGGCAGGAACACCCTCGGCGTTCGCGTCGGTCGACGCCATTGAACACTGGCGTGCTTTTGCGCCGGAGTTGGCCGGCGAGCCGGTGCTCTTTTCCGAACTGGTGCCCGGTGGCGCTCACTGGTCCTACGTGCTGCCGCGCGGCACCACGCTGCGCATGGTGGCGCTTGAGGACGGCGCAAACCTGAGCGTGCTGCTCTACTCCGCGCAGGAAAAGCTCGAACGCTACAACATGCCCGATTCGCTCAAGGCGCAGCACACCGCGCACTACACGCGCGGCCATGTGCTGATGAGCGACATGGGGCGCGCCCTGGCCTCGCTTACGGCGGACACGGTGGGCTGGCACGACCCGCTCGGCCTGCTGCTCGATGATCGCCTGATGCGCGAGAAATACGGCACGCGCAACTACCAGAGCGCGCGCAACGGCATGTACCGCTCCGGGCGCAGCGGCCTGCTCGTCGAGATCGGCAAATATGGTCTCGCCAAGCGCGACCTGATCGCGCCGGTAAATTTCTTCTCCAAGGTGACGGTCGACGACGAAGGCCGCTTCGCCTTCGTCAGCGGCCACGCAAAGGCTGGCGAGCGGGTCGATCTGCGTTTCGATATGGACGTCATCCTGGCCTTCTCGAGCGCGCCGCACCCGCTCGACCCGGCCCCCGCCTACGCGCCGAAAAAGGTTGGCCTCGTCCTCTGGCGTTCTGGTCCGGCGCCAGCCGACGACTATTGCCGCGCCTTCCGCCCGGAAAACGCGCGCGCCCTGCACAACGCCGACCAGCTGTATCTGCTCTGAGGAAATTGCCATGAGCCAAGCCAATACCGCCGCCGCCATTCGCCGCCAGGAAAGCGCCCTGCCCGTCGAGACCGCCGTGCTCGACCACACCCTCTCGGCCGGCGAACCCTACCTGTTGGCCATCGCGCGCGGCCAGACGTTGCGTATCGTCGACGTCGAAGGCAACCAGGCGGTCGACGTGATCTTCTATAACCGCAACGATGTCGCCGAGCATTACAGCGCGACGCAGACGCTGCTGCGCCAGGGCGGCATTTACCTGACCACCGGTTCGGTGCTGTACAGCGACGACGGCAACCCAATGCTGACCATCGTCGCCGACACCTGCGGTCGCCACGACACGCTGGGCGGCGCCTGCGCGGCGGAGAGCAACACGGTGCGCTACGCGCTGCAGAAAAAGTTCATGCACAGCTGCCGCGACAACTACCTGGTCGCTCTGCAGGAAGCCGACATCGGCCTTGGTAAGCGCGATCTGGTGCCGAACATCAACTTCTTCATGAACGTTCCGGTCACGGCCGCAGGCGCGCTGACCTTCGCCGACGGCGTCTCGGCGCCCGGCAAGTACGTCGAGTTGAGCGCCGAGATGGACCTCTGGATGCTCGTCTCCAACTGCCCGCAACTCAACAACCCGTGCAACGCCTACAACCCGACGCCGGCGCGCTTCCTGCTGTGGGACCCGGCCTGACATGATCTTCCTCCACCGCTGCGGGACGGCCCGTCGCGTTTTGCGCAATAAAGCGGGACGCCCCGCCTCCGGTGAGCCATGTTCAAGAAAGTTCTGATTGCCAATCGCGGCGCCATCGCCTGCCGCATCCAGCGTACCCTGAAGAAGCTGGGCGTCGCTTCGGTCGCCGTCCATTCGGCCGCCGACGCCAACGCGCGCCATGTGCTGGATGCGGACGAGGCCTACCTGCTCGGCCCGGCGCCGGCGGCGGAAAGCTATCTAAGAGCTGACAAGATCCTCGCCGTCGCCCAGTCCTGTGGCGCCGAAGCGATTCATCCGGGCTACGGCTTCCTGTCCGAGAACCCGGATTTCGCCGACGCCTGCGCTGCCGCTGGGATCGCCTTTATCGGGCCGAGTGGCGCGCAGATGCGCGCCTTCGGCCTGAAGCACACGGCGCGCGAACTGGCCCAGCGCAACGGCGTGCCGCTGCTCCCCGGCTCCGGCCTGCTCGCCGACGCGGGCCATGCGGCGGCCGAGGCGCGGCGCATCGGCTACCCGCTGATGCTCAAGAGCACGGCCGGCGGCGGCGGCATCGGCATGCGCCTGATCTGGAGTGAAGACGAGCTCGCCGAGGCCTATGTCGCCGTCGACCGCCTGGCCCGCGCCAACTTCAAGGAAGCCGGCATCTACCTCGAAAAATACGTGGAACAGGCGCGCCACATTGAAGTGCAACTTTTCGGCGACGGACGCGGCCAGGTCATCGCCCTCGGCGAGCGCGACTGCTCGGTGCAGCGGCGCAACCAGAAGGTAATCGAGGAAACGCCGGCACCGAGGCTCACCGCGCAACAACGCCAATTGCTGCTCGCCACCGCGGTGCGTCTCGGTCAGGCGGTGAATTACCGCTCGGCCGGCACGGTGGAATTCGTCTATGACGCGAGCAACGGGCAGTTCTACTTCCTCGAAGTTAACACACGCTTGCAGGTCGAGCACGGCGTCACTGAGGAAGTGACCGGCGTCGATCTGGTCGACTGGATGGTGCGTCTGGCCGCCGGCGAATTGCCGGCGCTCGACAGCTTCGTCATCGCGCCCAAGGGGGTGGCGATCCAGGCGCGCCTCTACGCCGAGGACCCGAACAAGAATTTCCAGCCCTCGGCCGGCCTGCTCACCTCGGTGCGCTATCCGGCCGGGATTCGCGTCGACGGCTGGGTCGAGAGCGGCAGTGTCGTGCCGCCCAACTACGATCCGATGTTGGCCAAGCTGATCGCCTACGGCGACGACCGTGAAGCCGCGCGCTGCAAGCTGATCGCCGCCCTCGATGCGTGCGAGGTGGCTGGCATCGAGACCAACCGGGCCTATCTTGCGCAGGTGCTGGCCTACCCCGACTTCGTTGCCGGTCGGCAGACGACGCGCATGCTCGGCGGCCTGCATTACCGGCCTGCCACGATCGACGTCCTGGAGCCCGGTGTGCAGTCTACCGTGCAGGACTGGCCGGGCCGGCAGGGCTACTGGGACGTCGGCGTGCCGCCTTCGGGGCCGATGGACGCGCTCTCGCACCGCCTGGCCAACCGCCTGCTGGGCAACCCGGAAGATGCCGCTGTGCTCGAACTAACGGCGGCCGGCCCGACCCTCAAATTCAACTGCGCCAGCGTGGTCGCCCTGAGCGGCGCCGCCATGCACGCGACGCTCGACGGCGTTCCCTTTGCCGCCTGGCGGGCACAGCCGGTCCAGGCCGGCGGCGTGCTCAGGCTAGGTGCCATCGACGGCGCCGGGTTGCGCGCCTATCTTGCCGTGCGCGGCGGCTTCCAGGTGCCCGACTACCTGGGCAGCAAAGCGACTTTCACGCTCGGCCAGTTCGGCGGCCACGGTGGCCGCACCCTGCGCAGCGGCGACGTGCTGCCGATCTTGGTCGCCGCGCCGCACGGCGCCGAGCCGCCGTTGACGGCGGCATGCCGCACGCCGCTCACCGACGACTGGGAAATCGGTGTCCTCTACGGCCCGCACGGCGCACCGGATTTCTTCACCGATCAGGATATCGCGAGCTTCTTCGCCACCGCCTGGGAGGTCCATTACAACTCGTCGCGTACCGGCGTACGCCTGATTGGGCCGAAGCCACAGTGGGCGCGCCGCGACGGCGGCGAAGCCGGCCTGCACCCCTCGAACATCCACGACAACGCCTACGCCATCGGCGCCGTCGATTTTACCGGCGATATGCCGGTTATCCTCGGCCCGGATGGTCCCAGCCTGGGCGGCTTCGTGTGCCCGGTGACCATCGTCCAGGCAGAGCTGTGGAAAATGGGGCAGCTCAGGCCGGGCGACCGCGTCCATTTCAAGCGCCTGACCCGCAGCCAGGCCAACGCGCTGCAAACAGCGCAGGAGGCGGCCATCGCTGGCCTCGACCGGCCCGGCTACGCGACGCTGCCGCCAGCGCACTGCCCACTCGCGACGCCAGTCCTGCGCCGGCTGCCGGGGGCGGGTGACAAGCCCGACCTGGTGATCCGCCAGTCGGGCGACGCCAATCTGTTGATCGAAATGGGCGCGCTGGTGCTCGACCTCGAATTGCGCCTGCGCGTGCAGGCCTTGCTCACGGCGCTGCAGGAGGCGGTCGCCGCGCACGAAATCGAAGGCGTTATCGACCTGACGCCCGGCATCCGCTCCCTGCAGGTGCATTTCGATCCGCGCCGCGTCGACCAGGACGTGCTGATCGACCACATCGTGCGTCGCGAAGCCGCCCTGCCGAATTTGGACGACATGGAGGTCGACTCGCGCATCGTGCATCTGCCGCTCTCCTGGGACGATCCGGCGACGCGGCTGGCGATCGAGAAATACATGCAGTCGGTGCGCCCGGACGCACCGTGGTGCCCGAGCAATATCGAGTTTATCCGCCGCATCAACGGCCTTGATTCGATCGCCGACGTGTTCAAGGTTGTCTTCGAGGCGAGCTACTTGGTGATGGGCCTTGGCGACGTCTATCTCGGTGCGCCGGTGGCGACGCCGCTCGATCCGCGCCATCGGCTAGTGACCACCAAGTACAATCCGGCGCGGACGTGGACGCCGGAGAATGCGGTCGGCATCGGCGGTGCGTACATGTGCGTGTATGGCATGGAAGGCCCCGGCGGCTACCAGTTCGTCGGCCGCACGGTGCAGATGTGGAACCGCCATCGTACCACCGCAGATTTTGCCAAGCCGTGGCTGCTGCGCTTTTTCGACCAGGTGCGCTTCTATCCGGTGGGCCAGGATGAATTGCTGAAGCTGCGCGAAGACTTTATCGCCGGCAAGTTGCAGCTGAAGATCGAACCGACGCGCTTTCGTCTCAAGGACTACCGCCAATTCCTGCAGACCAACGGGCCGTCGATTGCCGCCTTCAAGCAGATACAGCAGGCCGCCTTCGAGGCGGAGCGTGAGCGCTGGAAAGCGGCTGGCCACGACGTGGTGGCCAGCGACGAAAGCGTCGCCGAAGCCGGCCCCGACAGCGAACTCGACCTGCCGCCCAACGCGCGACCGGTGGCGTCGCCGGTCGCGGGCAGCGTCTGGAAGGTCGAAGTCGGCGTCGGCGACAGGGTGAGCGCCGGCCAGACCTTGCTCATCGTCGAATCGATGAAAATGGAAATCGCGTTGGTCGCCCCATGTAGCGGCCGGCTAACGCATCTCTTCTGTAAGGAAGGCGCGGCCGTCGCCGCCGGACAGGATTTGCTGGTGATCAGCGCCGAGGAGCCAACATGAAAACACTGAGTTTGGACATCGCCTCGCTCAAGGCGGTCTACGCCACGGGCCGCCTGACGCCGGCGCTGCTCGCCGAAGAGATCATCCAGCGCACGGCCGACGATCCCAACGTGGCCTGGATCCATCGCTTGCCCGACGACGCGATCCGCTGGTACGCGCAGGATTTGGAGGGCAAGGACCCAGCCACTCTGCCGCTGTACGGCATTCCCTTCGCCATCAAGGACAACATCGATCTGGCCGGGGTGCCGACCACCGCCGCCTGCCGCGCGTACGCCTACACGCCGACCCGGCACGCTTTCGTCGTGCAGCAGTTGATCGACGCTGGCGCGCTGCCGATCGGCAAGACCAACCTCGACCAGTTTGCCACCGGCCTGAACGGCACGCGTTCGCCGTGGGGCGCCTGCCGCAACGCCTTTGTTCCCGACTTCGTGGCCGGCGGTTCGAGTTCCGGCTCGGCGGTCGCCGTCGCCAAAGGCTACGCAAGCTTCGCGCTTGGCACCGATACCGCAGGCTCCGGCCGCGTGCCCGCCGCCTTCAACAACCTGGTCGGACACAAGCCGAGCCTCGGGTGGCTGTCCGGCGCGGGCGTCGTGCCCGCCTGCCGTTCGCTGGACACCGTCTCGGTACTCGCCCTGAACGCTGCCGACGCCGAATTCGTGATGACCGTCGCTGCCCGCTATGACGCGGCCGACCCTTTCGCCCGCCGGGTCGAAGGGCATGGCTTCGACTTCGGTTCCGCGCCGGCCTTCCGCATTGGTATCCCGGCGGCGGCGCAATTGCAGTTTTTTGGAAACGCCGAGGCCGAGCGGCTCTTTGGCGAAGCGGTGGCGCGCGTCGCGGCGCTCGGTGGCGAGTGCGTTAAGATCGATCTGCAGCCCTTTCTCGACACCGCCAAGCTGCTTTACGAAGGGCCGTGGGTGGCCGAGCGCTACGCGGCCATCCGCGATTTTTTCGAGCAGCAGCCCGAGGCGCTGCTACCGGTGATCCGCGAAATCATCGGCGGCGCCCGCACGTGGTCGGCGGCGGACGCCTACACCTACGGTTATCGCCTGAAGTCTGCCAAACGGCACTGCGACGCGCTCTGGGCGCAGATGGATTGCATCATGACGCCGACGGCGGGCACCATCTATACCATCGCCGAGATGCAGGCCGAGCCGATCCAACGCAACTCGAACCTCGGCTACTACACCAACTTCATGAACCTGCTCGATTGTGCGGCGACCGCCGTGCCGGCCGGCTTTCAGCGCGACGGCCTGCCCTTCGGCGTCACCCTCTTCGCCCCGGCACAGCAGGACGGCCCGCTCCTGCGCCTCGCGGGCCGCATGCAGCAAGCTCTGGCCGCCCCGCTCGGGGCAACCGGCCTGCTCGCCCCAACAAGCGTTGAAGCGGCGCGCCTGCCGAGCGGCCAGGTGCGCGTCGCCGTCTGTGGTGCCCACCTCTCCGGTTTGCCGCTCAATTGGCAATTGACCAGCCGGGGCGGCCGTCTGGTTGGCGAAGTGAATTCCGCCGCCGAGTACAAGTTCTACGCGCTGCCTGGTGGCCCGCCCGATCGGCCGGGCATGGTGCGGGTGGCATCCGGTGGCGGCATGGTGCGGATGGAAGTCTGGGAGTTGCCGGCCAGCCAATTCGGCAGCTTCGTCGCCGGCATCCCGGCGCCGCTCGGCATCGGCATGGTCAAGCTGGACGACGGCTCCAGCGTGCAGGGCTTCGTCTGCGAAGCGGTGGCTTGCGCGGGGGCGATCGATATCACCCGGCACGGCGGCTGGCGGGCCTACCTGGCTCACGGCTGCGAACCCGCCGCCACAGCCGGCGCCTAGCCGTGGCGGCCGGCGTTTTCGTGCTTGGTTTGACCTGGTGTGAGGGGGTAGCAAGCGCTGATCGGTCCGACGTCCGTCGCCCCTGCTACGCCGCGTTCAGTTGCGTGCATGCGCCAGGTCAAACTTCACCACCCCGTCAAACTGGGCGAGTTCGCGTGCCAATTCACTCAGCAAGGCGCCCCGGTTTCTACCCAGTGCCACCGCGACAAACCGCCACTCCGACTGGCCTTCGACAAAACTGATGTTTAGCGAGCCGCCCGCAATTTCGTAGCCGCGATCAACGGCGATCTGGCGCAAGCGAGCCTCCTGCGGGTCGTAGCCTTGGCGAAAACGCAGCATGATGGCGATTGCCTGGTGCGAGGGCAGCCAGTTTTCTACCTTGATCATCCACATCATGCACGAGGCGGAAAGAACGGCGAGCAGGACAGCCGCCGCGTAGAAGCCGACGCCGACCAACACGCCGATCGCCGACGAGGCCCAAATCGACGCTGCCGTGGTCAGCCCGCTGATTGTAAACCCCTCTTTCATGATGACGCCGGCGCCGAGAAAACCGATCCCCGTGACAATGCCCTGGATCACCCGCGTCGGGTCGGTGCTTCCCCCCACCGCGCCTTGCCCAGCGTACCAGTAGCCCGGATAGCCCGAGATCGCCACCAGGCCGGCCGCCGCCATGCAGACCAGCCCGTAGGTGCGCATGCCCGCAGCCCGTCCGTGGTACGAGCGCTCGTAGCCAACCAGAGAGCCCAGGAACAGCGCCCCGACCATATTCATGAAAATGACAAAATTGACCGATACCTCGTTGGCCGACCAGTAGGCGGACAGCGATTCGAACGATAGAAAACTCATGCGAACTCCAGTTTGGTTCTGTGCGGTGAACGCCGACGTGGCGGCGGCTCTTTCTGCCGCGTGGGCCGGGAAGTGCTGGGCGAACGCGACAGTCTCCCACAACTCCGCGTCGAGAATCGAGTCGAGCCACGGGGGGTCGGGCGGCCCATGATGCTTGATGGTCCCACTAATCCCCGGCCCGATCGCAAGGCCCGTCTACGGAAGTTCGCTAACGGCGTCCAGTCTGCTGCCGGTCTGGATGCTGTATTGATCAGTAGCATCTGGCCGAGGTTGGGTCAAAACGCACCGTTTTCTTATTGTGGGAAACAAGTGTTATTTGAGGCGCTTAGTGCACGCTAGAGTGTAGCTAGAAGTTAAATGTCACCCTCAGCTAGGTCGTCCGGTGGGGAATTGTCTTTCCGAAAAGGGGTTTTTTCGCCTTTTGACACAGCTTCGGTCAATCGCGGACGGCCAAAACTGCTATGCTATGCGACTTGCGGCACATTGGGGTATCTGCATTCTTCCAGGACATCGCCATGCGTACTGCCGCCGGCGCCATTCACGGAGTCAGAGGCTTCTGTCGATCACCTTCGCCGAGAGGAAGCGCTTCTCTTGCTTGCCTCCAAGCCAGCGATGGAAAAGGAAGCTCGCGCGCTCGTCAGACTCTTTGGACCTGACAGTTGCTTTGGCTTAGCGCGGTTCATGCTGCATTTGATCGAAACTGCACTTTGTTGGCCGATGAAAGGCTGTCTGTTGTTATCCTCCCCGGCCTAAACGCTGGGGATTCGTGCTGAACCCAAAGTGGGCTGACTCACTTCGGCGGGTTCCTGTTGCTGGCGGCAGGACGGCACCGTTCCCTTCGCAGGCTATCTGGGCTGCGGTTTGGCCCAAGGCCACGTTGTCCCGCCTGGCAGAAGCGTCTGCCCTATCCTGCCCTTCGAGCATTCTTATTCCTCGGTTGAGAACGTTGATGGTACCGACCACATCGGCGTTGTTCTCGTAGCCGCATGCCACACAGGCGAACTTGGCTTGTGTCTAGCGATTCTTTGCCGCCACATGACCGCAACAAGGGCACGTCCCCCTGGTTTTGTGGCGAAATATCGCCGCAGGGTTTTCGATGGGGATGCGGTGCCGCGGCTTCGCGCCATTTTCGCCAAGGTCTGCGCCGGCTTCGAGGCACACCTGATCAAAATGGCGGCGAAGACGACCAGGTGCACCTCCTGGTGGCGTACCCGCCGAAACTCGCCGTGTCGGCGCTGGTGAACAGTCGGAAAGGAGTGTCCAGTCGGCTACTGCGCTAGGAGCGGCCGGATATCGCTAGTCGGTACGGGAAAAGCATGCCTTGGTCGCCATCCTCTTTCGCTTCATCGTGCGGCGGCGCGCCGATCAGCCTCATTCGCCAGGACATCGAACACCAGCAGACACCGCCTTGAGGGCAAAGGCAAGGACGTCTATTGCGTGGCCCGAGGCCATGCGGCGCGATCCGCGCTATCCTTCCCAACCAAGCTCGGCGGCTAGCCCCAAGGGCTGGCTTCGCGCTCGCCTAGAGCTTGCTACGCAACCAAATCGCTTGGACGAGGCTTGTCGCGCAACTGGTCAATTTTAGTGACGAGTGGGTCGCTGCACTTCGCGATCGTGTAGTTCAGGAAGGTGTGTTGTGAGTTCCATGATCGCAAGCACCGAAAACGGCTAGTTGCTGCCCGTCGGAGCGCAATTGTGCCCGTCTATCCTATCAACCTCGTGCGCTGGGATACGCGGCGGCACGAATCGCGAAGATCGTTGCACTGGCCTTCTTGAGTTCTCGGAAGAGTCAGCCCGCCAAGCGACAAGAGGCGCTTGCGCGCCTTTTGTCGGGTGAAGAGGGTCCTCAGTTCTTGATCGCTTCGACAGCGATGGTCAGCTTGACGTCGTCGCTTACGTAAGGTGCATATTTGCCGGCATTGAATTCGGTGCGCTTGATCGTGGTCGTCGCATTGGCGCCGCACGCGTCCTTTTTCACCATCGGGTGGGGCATGCAGTGGAAGGAGCTGACGGCGAGCGTCACCGGTTTGGTGATGCCCTTGATGGTCAGCAAGCCATCGACGGCGGTCAGCTTGTCGCCGTCGAACTTCAGGCTGTTCGACTTGAAAGTGATGGTCGGAAACTTCTCGGTATCGAAGAAATCCTCGCCCTGCAGGTGGCTATTGAAGAGCGGGTAGCCGGAATCGACCGACTTGGTGTCGATCACTACGTCCACCGTGCCGGTTCCTGCCACGCGATCGATGACGATGGTGCCGCTCGTCTTGTCGAAGCGGCTCACCTGATTGGAGTAGCCGAAGTGGCTGTACTCAAACCGGGGAAAAGAGTGGGTGCCGTCAATGACATAGGTTTCCGGCGCGGCAAAAGCAGCGGCGGACAGACTGGCGGCAAAAAGAACTGCGGTAATCTTTTTCATGGGACGCTCCTGAATCGTTGGGATACGGGCAAGCAGCTACTTCCTGATCGGCGCGCCAAGCGCGACGACGTGAAACTTGATCTGGACTTCGTTGGCGACGGTCGAGGTATCGGCCCATTCGCCTTCGCCGATGGCGTAGTCGAGGCGATTTAGCGTGAACACGCCATCAAAGGAGCCGACATTCCCATCCTGCTTGAAGGTGAAGGGCGCCGTGACGTCGTGCGTGTGGCCCTTGATGGTCAGCTTGCCGAGCGCTTCGTAGCGTCCACCGCCGAGCGCGCGCACCTGGCTGGAAACGAAGCTGGCTTTGGGGAAAGCGGCGGTGTTGAACCACTTCTTGCCCTTCACTTCGGCGTCGGCGTCGCTGCTGCCAGTGTCGATACTGGTCAGTTCGACGTCGATCTGTGCCTTCCCGGTCTCCGGCCTCGCCGGGGCAACGCTGATTTTCGCGTCGAACTTCGCGAAACGCCCATCGACCGCGACGCCCATCTGTTTGGAAACGAAGCTGATCCGGCTTTTCTCCGGGCTGAACTGGGTCAGTTCGGCGGCCAGTGCAGCGGTTGCGACGAGGGTGGCGGCCAAGGCGAGTGCACGAAGTTTCATTGGAACGCTCCTTAGGGCTGAGTGCCCGGCTTGTAGCGGAAAGTCATCCGGCGCAGCGTATCGTCGCGTTCGATGAAGTGGTGTTTGAGCGCCCCGGCGATATGGGCACCAAGCAGCGCGAGCAGCGTGTAGTTGAGGGCCTCATGCACGCTGTGCAGCAGGTCGCCGAGTTCCTTGTTCTTGCCCAGCAGGTCGGGCAGTGGCAGAACGCCGAAGTAAACTGTCTGGAAACCCTTGGCCGAACTCATCAGCCAGCCCGAGAGCGGAATGGCGAAGAGCAGGATGTAGAGCAGGTGATGGATGGCGTGCGCGGCTATCCTCTGCCAGCGAGGCATCTCAAGCATGGCCGGCGCCGGGTGCGTCACACGCCACGCCAGGCGGGCCACGGCGACGAGCAGAACGGTGACGCCGATCCACTTATGATACGAGTAAAGTTGCAGTTTGACCGGCGAGAACGGCAGGTCGGCCATATACAGGCCGAGTGGAAAAGCGCTGAAGATCAGCAAGGCGACCAGCCAGTGCAGGCTGATTGCGGTGCGCGTATAGCTTGGCGAATTTTGGTCTTTCATGCGGACTCCCCGGAGGAACAACTGGCGAAGGCTTCGCGCAGACGGCGCAAGCCAGCTTCCAGCGTTTGCCGTTCGGCGTCGCCGAGTTTGTCAAAAACTTGTTTCGTTCTGCTGACAGCGCTGGGAAACACCTCGTCGAACAGGCTTGCGCCGGCCTGTGTCAGTTCGACGCGCGTGCTACGGCGATCTGTACTGGAATTGACTCGACGGACGATGCCGCGCGCCTCGAGGCGGTCAACGACGCCAGTGAGCGTGCCTTTGGTGATCAGCGTCTTTTCGCCGAGTTCCTTGAAACTCATGCCCTGCGTCTTGCCGAGCGTGGCGACGATGTCGAATTGCGGCGGGGTCAGCCCAAGGCTGCGCACATGGGCGGCGGAATAGGCCTCGAAGGCTTGAAAGCAGCGGGCTAGTTCGCGCAGGGTGACGAGGGAGGGTTCACGAGGCATGAGTGACAAGAGTAGTTCTAACGCGAACCAGGTTAGTTCGCGTTAGAACTACTTGTCAAGCGGGCTCGATCACTTCGCGGCTTGTGTGTCCTGTGGTTTTGCCTGTCTTTCCAGCTCGTCGAGGCGCGCTTCAAGCACCGTCAGCTTTTCGCGGGTGCGCAGCAGGACTTGCGTCTGAACGTCAAATTCCTCGCGGCTGACCAGATCGAGCTTGGCAAAGAAACCGGAGAGCAGCGCGCGCACGTTCTTTTCAATGTCCGCTGCCGGGCTGGCCGCCAGCAGCGAACCCAGACGTGCGGAGAGTTGTTCAAAAAGCTTCGGGTCGAGCATGGGATCCATCCTTCCTGGTGACTTCCTTTAGATGATCAAGTTTACCACAACGAATCCGGTGGCCTTTTCCCCCTGATAAAGCCTTGCACCAGGGTGGTGCGACGCACTTTTGTTGTGCGCCAACAGTGTGCGCCTGCTCGCCAGTGGCCTCATGTTGCCGCTGCAATACATTGAATTTACACAACAATATATCTGGCACGGCAAATGCTAAGTGGTGGTGGCAAAGCTTTCTTTTTCCTACTACCCGAGGGGTCTCTGATGAAAAAAACCATTATCGCCAGCATTCTGTTTGCCGCATTTGCCGTGCCGGCCATGGCAGAAGATGCGGCGCCGGCTGCTGCTGCTGCTGCGCCGACGCCCGAACATACGTTCACTGGCAATGTTGGCCTGGTTACCGACTACATCTTCCGCGGCATCAGCCAGTCGCACGGCAAGCCGGCCATCCAGGGCGGTTTCGACTACGCGCATTCGAGCGGCCTCTATGCCGGCATCTGGGGATCGAGCATCGCGTGGGTGAGCGACGCGCAAAACACCAGCGTTCCGGTGGAAATCGACGTCTATGGCGGCTACAAAAACACCTTCGCCGATGACTTCAACTACGACGTCGGCGTCATCACCTACAACTACCCGGGCAGTAAAGATGTCACGGCGAACGCCTCGGCTAAAGCCAATACCGTCGAAGTGTACGGTGCGCTCGGCTGGAAATGGCTGACGGCGAAATATTCGCACACGGTCTCCAGCCACTTCGTCGGCTGGTACGGCGGTGCGGCGGGTACGGATACGACCAAGGACACCCGCGGGAGTAACTATCTCGAGTTGAATGCCGCCTACGATCTTGGTGAGGGTTGGGGTATCGCCGGCCACATCGGTCATCAGAAAGTCGCCGGTTACGACAAGGTCGGCGACACCGATGCCTCGTATAGCGACTGGAAGATCGGCGTGACCAAGGATGTCGGCTTCGGCGTCGTCGGTCTGGCCTACTCGGACACGGATACCAAGGGAACCTGTAACGGCAATGGCGGTAGCAATGCCTACTGCTGGGGCGTCTACCATGGTGGTGCAACCCCGTCTTCATCCGATTTCCGCAACGCCAGCAAGGGTCAAGCCGTGTTGAGTTTCAACAAGACTTTCTAATCGTCTTTCGACACCAGGGCCGCACTCGTACCGAAGCGGCCCCGGTGAATTTCAAAACTGAAAGGAACGCAGATGAAACTCGTAACTGCCATCATCAAGCCCTTCAAGCTTGACGAAGTGCGCGAGGCGCTGTCCGCGATCGGCGTGCAGGGCATCACGGTCACTGAGGTCAAGGGTTTCGGCCGTCAGAAGGGGCACACCGAGCTGTATCGTGGCGCGGAATACGTCGTCGATTTTCTCCCCAAGGTGAAGGTCGAAGCCGCGATCAAGAACGAATTGGTCGACCAGGTCATTGAAGCCATCGAAAAATCCGCCAGCACCGGCAAGATCGGCGACGGCAAGATTTTTGTTTTTGATGTTGAACAAGTCATCCGCATCCGCACCGGCGAAACCGGTGAGGAAGCCCTTTAAGGAGCGCACCATGAGACGTATTCTTGCCATGCTCGCCTTGCTCGGTGCCGTCACGCTCGGTGCCGCGCCGGCGTGGGCCCAGGACAAGCCGGAGGCAGCGCCTGCTGCTGCAGCCGTTGAAGCCAAACCGGCCGCCGCTGCGCCGGCCGTTGTCGCTCCCGTCGCCGCTCCCGTCGCGGCCGCTACTGCGGAAGCGCCGGCGGCCACAGCAGCACCGGCACTGGTCCCGAACAAGGGTGACAACGCGTGGGTGCTGATCAGTGCCGCGCTCGTCATCATCATGTCGATTCCCGGCCTGGCCCTGTTCTACGGCGGTCTCGTTCGCTCGAAGAACATGCTCTCGGTGCTGATGCAGGTGTTCATCACCTTCTCGCTGGTTAGCGTACTGTGGGTGCTCTACGGCTACTCGGTGGCGTTCAACGAAGGCAACGCTTTCTTCGGGACGCTCGACAAGATCTTCCTGAAGGGGATTACGGTTGATTCGGTGGCGGCGACCTTCACCAAGGGCGTGGTCATCTCCGAGTTCGCCTACGTCATCTTCCAGGGAGCCTTCGCTGCCATCACCTGCGCCCTTATTGTCGGTTCCTTCGCCGAACGGGCACGTTTCGCCGCAGTGCTGGTCTTCATGGTGATCTGGTTTACCTTCTCCTACCTGCCGATGGCGCACATGGTGTGGTACTGGGCGGGTCCGGATGCCTACACCGGCGCCGATGTGTTCGACAAGGTCCAAGCCACGGGTGGATTCCTGTTCCAGAAAGGCGCGCTCGACTTCGCCGGCGGTACCGTGGTGCATATTAACGCCGCCATGGCCGGTCTGGTCGGTGCTTACGTGATTGGCAAGCGGGTTGGCTACGGCCGCGAATCGATGGCCCCACACAGCCTGACCTTCACCATGATCGGCGCTTCCCTGCTCTGGTTCGGCTGGTTTGGTTTCAACGCTGGTTCCGCACTCGAGGCGAGTGGCGGTGCCGCGCTGGCCATGGTCAACACCTGGGTCGCAACGGCTTGTGCAACGATGTCCTGGATGCTGGCTGAGTGGCTGATCAAGGGCAAGCCCTCCATGCTGGGTGCCGCTTCCGGCTGCGTTGCCGGTCTCGTGGCGATTACTCCGGCGGCCGGCTTCGTCGGCGTCATGGGTGCCGTCGTCCTCGGCCTGCTGGCCGGCGTGGTCTGCCTATGGGGCGTCAATGGCCTGAAGCGCCTGCTCGGTGCCGATGACTCGCTCGACGTGTTCGGCGTGCATGGTATCGGCGGTATGCTCGGCGCCATCCTGACCGGTGTGTTCGCTTCGCCGTCGCTCGGCGGTACCGGCGTCTATGACTACGTGCTCAACAAAGTCGGCGACTACGACATGACCGCCCAGGTGATCAGCCAGCTGTGGGGCGTCGGCACCGTGATCGTGTGGTCGGGCGTGGTTTCCTTCATCGCCTACAAGCTGGTCGACATCTTCATCGGCCTGCGCGTGCCGGAAGAAGAAGAGCGCGAAGGCCTCGACATCACCTCGCACGGTGAAACGGCCTACCACCTCTAAGTCTTTTCAGAAGCGGTACTTCCCTCAGACGGGCGCCCCTTGCGGCGCCCGTTTTTTCGTTCGTTGCTTAGCCAAGGGCCATCCGCCTGGCGAGCTGACCGGCGCTAAAGCGAGGCGGCCTCGATTTGCTCGGAGAGCGTCAGCCAGGTTTCTTCGTGTGCGGCCAGCTCCGCGTCGATCTTTTCCAGCTGCACCCCGATCTCGCCAATTTCCTGTGGCGCCAGCGGAGTGGCGACGCGTGTTTCCAGCGCGTGCTTCTTGGCTTGCAGATCGAGCATGATCTGTTCGGTGCGGCCCAGATCGCGCTTCAGTTTCTCCGCGACTTTCTTGTTTACGACGACCGGCGGGGCCTGGACGACGGCGGCTTTCGGCGCCTTCAGGGATTCCTTCAGGCTTTCGCGGGCGCGCTTGGCTTCGTCGAGCAGGTAGCGCTGGTAGTCGTCGAGGTCGCCGTCGAAGGGTTCGACGCCGCCGCGCGAGACCAGCCAGAACTCGTCGCACACCGAGCGCAGCAGCGAGCGGTCGTGGCTGACCAGCATCACGGTGCCTTCGAACTCGTTGAGTGCCATGGCCAGAGCCTCGCGGGTGGCCAGATCGAGGTGGTTGGTCGGCTCGTCGAGCAGCAACAGGTTGGGGCGCTGCCAGACGACCATGCACAGCACTAGGCGCGCCTTCTCGCCGCCACTCATCGTGCCGACCGGCTGCTTGACCATGTCGCCGCTGAAATTGAAGGTGCCGAGGAAGGTGCGTAGATCCTGCTCGCGACCGCTCTGCCCGGGCACCGCGCTTTCCTTCGCCAGACGAACCATATGTTCGAGCGGCGTGTCGAGCGGGCGCAGCACGTCGAGTTCCTGCTGCGCGAAGTAGCCGACGTTCAGGCCCTTACCCGCGGTGACGATGCCGCTGACGCATTTGAGCGCCCCGGCGACGGTTTTCACCAGCGTCGATTTGCCCTGCCCGTTGGCGCCGAGGATGCCGATGCGCTGGCCGGCCATCACCGACTTGTTCACGTGCTGCACGATCACCGTCGGCGGCGTGCCGGCCGGCGCATCTTCCGGCGGCGGGTAGCCGAAGCTGGCGTCTTCCATGGCCAGCATTGGATTGGGCAGGTTGGCGGGTTCCTTGAACTCGAAGGTGAAGTCGGCGTCGGCCAGCACCGGCGCCAGCTTTTCCATGCGGTCGAGCGCCTTGACCCGGCTTTGCGCCTGCTTGGCCTTGCTGGCCTTGGCTTTGAAGCGGGCGATGAAGCTTTGCAGATGGGCGATCTTGTCCTGCTGCTTCAGATAAGTGTTCTGCTGCAGTTCCATCTGCTGCGCGCGCATGTCCTCGAAGGTGCTGTAGTTGCCGCCATAGCGCACCAGCTTGGCATTGTCGATATGTAGCGTCACGTTGGTGATGGCGTCGAGGAATTCGCGGTCGTGGCTGATCACCACCATGGTGCCGTTATAGCGCTTGAGCCAAGCTTCGAGCCAGACCAGCGCGTCGAGGTCCAAGTGGTTGGTCGGTTCGTCGAGCAGCAAGAGATCGGACGGGCACATCAGCGCGCGGGCCAGTTGCAGGCGCATGCGCCAGCCGCCGGAGAAGCTGTTGACCGGGTTGTTCAGCTCGGTGGTCTTGAAGCCCAGGCCGAGGATCAGCGCCTGGGCGCGGGCCTGCGCATCGTGCGCGCCGGCGTCGTGCAGGGCCATGTAGGCATGCCCCATGCGTTCGCCGTCGTCGGACGCTTCCGCGGCATGCACCTCGGCCTGCGCCGCGAGCAGCACGGTGTCGCCCTCGATCACGAAATCGGTCGCGTTCTGCTCGGTTTCCGGCATCTCCTGCGCCACCTGCGCCATGCGCCACTGGGCGGGGATACTGAAGTCGCCACCGTCTTCGTGCAGGGTGCCGTTGAGCAGGGCAAATAGCGTCGACTTACCGGCGCCGTTGCGTCCGACCAGACCGACTTTTTCGCCGGGATTCAAGGTGACGGAAGCGTTATCAAGCAGCACCTTGGCGCTACGGCGCAGGGTGATGCTTTTGAGGGTGATCATGCGGGTGAAACTCCAGTGGATTGTCCGGCAACAGCGAGCAGCAGGAAGGCTTGGGATGAAGGAAAACTTAGCGGAAAACCACCGTCTTGTTGCCGTGCACCAGCACGCGGTCTTCCAGGTGATAGCGCAGGCCGCGTGCCAGGACAGCCTTTTCGATGTCCTTGCCGTAGCGCACCATGTCATCGACAGAATCGGAGTGGTCGATGCGGATCACGTCCTGTTCGATGATCGGACCCTGATCGAGATCTGCGGTGACGTAGTGGCAGGTCGCGCCGATCAGCTTGACGCCGCGCTGATACGCCTGATGGTAGGGCTTGGCGCCGACGAAGCTGGGCAGGAAGGAGTGGTGGATGTTGAGGATCTGGTTCGGGTACTTGGCGCAGAGGTCCGGCGAAAGGATCTGCATGTAGCGCGCCAACACCATGGTTTCACCCTTCACTTCCTCGTACAAGCGTCGCACTTCGGCGTAGGCCGCTTCCTTGTTGTTCGGATCGACCGGCACGTGGTGGAAGGGGATGCCGTGCCATTCGACGAAGCCCTTGAAGGTGTCGTGGTTCGAGATGACGCACGGAATCTCGATGTCCAGTTCCTTCGACTGCCAGCGCGCTAGCAGGTCGTAGAGACAGTGCTCCTGCTTGCTGACGAGGATGACGACGCGCTTCCTGACCGCCGAATCGCTGATCTTCCAGTCCATCTCCAGCGCTTCGGCGATCGGCCGGAAACGCTCGCGAAACTCGGCTAGGTGGAAGGGCAGCGAATCGGCCTTCACCTCGATGCGCATGAAGTAGCGACTGTCCTCGTCGCCGTTGTGGCCGCCATCCGAGTGGTAGCGCGATTCGAGAATCCAGCCTTGGTGGTCGGCGATGAAACCGGCGACACGCGCGATGATGCCCACCTGGTCCGGGCACGACGCTGACAGCGTGTAGAAGCGTTTCGTATGCATGGGGGTGAATTTATCCAGCCGCGCGGGCAAAGGCCTTGTCGATCTCGGCGCGCAGCTCGGCGTAGTTGTGGGTCACCGGGAATTGCGGGAATTCGCGGATGACGTTCTCCGGCGGGTGGACGAGGATGCCGCCGTGCGCTTCGCCGAGCATTGCCGTGTCGTTGTACGAGTCGCCGGCGGCGACCACCGTGAAATTCAGTTCCTTGAAGCGCTGCACCGCCTCGCGCTTTTGGTCGGCCATGCGCAGGTGATAATCGACCAGCACGCCGTTCGCGTCGACTTCGAGCGAGTGGCAGAACAGCGTCGGCCAGCCGAGCTGGCGCATCAGCGGGTGGGCGAACTCGTAGAAGGTGTCGGACAGGATGATCACCTGATAGTCCTCGCGCAGGCTGTCGACGAACTCGCGCGCCCCCGGCATCGGCCCCATCGCGGCGATTACCTTCTGGATGTCGGGTAGGCCGAGCTTCTTCTGCGCCAGGATGTCGAGGCGGTACTGCATCAGCTTGTCGTAGTCCGGCTCGTCGCGCGTCGTGCGGCGCAGCTCCGGAATGCCGGTGCGTTCGGCGAATTCGATCCAGATTTCGGGGACGAGAACGCCCTCGAGGTCGAGGCAGACGATTTGCAAGGAAGACTCCCTGAGTATTGGTGTGGACAGAAGGGGGATTTTAGCAAATCCGGCACCGGCGCGCCCTCCAGTCGTGGAAGTGGCCCGCGCAGCGACTCGGTCGGCCAGCCGGCAGCGCTTGCCGGCGCTGGCGTGATGACGAAAAACCGTCTACGTTATCGCCTCGCAAGGAGAAGACGATGCACATTCGCAATTTACTGGCAGCCTGCCTGATCGTCGCCCAGGCCGCCTGGGCACAGACGCCGGCACCGGCACCGGTCAGTGCCGCGCCGCTGTCGTTGGAGGAGGCGCACGCCATGCGCGTCCGCGCCGAAGCCATGAAGGTCGAGGCGGAACGACGCTACGCGGCCGACAAGGCCGCTTGCTACAAAAAATTTCTAGTCAATGACTGCGTGGATGCGGCGAGAGTGCCCTACACCAAGGCGATAGTCGAGGCGCGCGAAGTCGACAAGACGGGTCGTGACGTCGAGCGCGAAGCGCGCCGCCAGGAACTCGACGCGAAGGACGCCGCGCGCGCCGCCGAAGCGCCGCAGCGGGCGGTCGAGCAGCAGGCGGAAACCGAACGCTACCGCGCGGAGGAGGCCGCCAAAGCCGCCGAGCGCCAGCGCAAGCTGGTGGACAAGGCGAAGCAGGCCGAGGAAGGTCGCCGGCAGGCGGCGGCCGAGCAGGCCGCGCGGCAGGAAAAGCTGGCGAAACGGGCCAAGGAAGATGCCGAGCGGGCGGCCAAGAAAGCCGCTGAGGCGGCGGCTACCCCGGCAAAATAAGCGGTATCGCCGCCGGGCTCTGCCCCGGACGGACTAGACGATGCCCTGGCTGGACAGGTATTCCTCGTAGTTGCCGAGGTAGTTGACCACCGTGCCGTTCATGCGGATTTCGAGGATGCGCGTGGCCAGCGAGGACACGAACTCGCGGTCGTGCGATACGAAAACCAGCGTGCCCTTGAATTTTTCGAGCGCTGTATTGAGCGATTCGATCGATTCCATGTCGAGGTGGTTGGTCGGTTCATCGAGCACGAGCACGTTGTTCTTCATCAGCATCAACTTGCCGAAAATCATGCGCCCCTGCTCGCCGCCGGAAATCACCTTGACGGCCTTGCGTACATCGTCGCCCGAAAAGAGCAGGCGACCGAGCGTGCCGCGGATCAGTGTCTCGATGTCGTCGCCCTCGCCAGCCGTCGCGCGCGCGTAGCCGGCGATCCAGTCGGTCAGGTTGGTATCGCTCTTGAAGTCGTCGGCGTGGTCCTGGGCGTAGTAGCCGCGTTTCGCCTTCTCCGTCCACTTGATGTTGCCGAACTGCGGCTGCAGTTCACCCATCAACAGCTTGAGGAAGGTCGTCTTACCGACGCCGTTTTCGCCGATGATCGCCATGCGGTCGCCAGCGTTCAGCGTCAGGTCGAGGTTGTTGATAATCTTGCGCTCCGAGCCGGGGTAGGCGAAGGTGAGCTGCTCAATCTCAACCGCCTGCCGATGCAGCTTCTCCTTCTCGTCGAAGTCGAAGCGGATCCACGGATACTGGCGCGACGATGGTTTTACATCTTCGGGCTTGAGCTTGTCGATCAGCTTCATGCGCGAGGTTGCCTGTTTGGCTTTCGAGGCGTTGGCCGAGAAGCGGCGCACGAAGGTCTGCAGTTCGGCGATGCGGTCCTTGGCCTTGGCGTTGGCCGCCGACTGGCGTTCGCGCGCCTGCGTCGAGGCTTCCATGAAGTCGTCGTAGTTGCCTGGGTAGATGGTGATTCTGCCGTAGTCCAGGTCGGCCATGTGCGTACACACTTGGTTCAGGAAATGGCGATCGTGCGAGATGATGATCATCGTGCTGTTGCGCTCGTTGATGATGTTTTCGAGCCAGCGGATGGTCGCGATGTCGAGGTTGTTGGTCGGCTCGTCGAGCAGCAGGATGTCGGGGTTGGAAAACAGCGCCTGGATCAGCAGCACGCGCAGCTTCCAGCCCGGCGCCACTTCGCTCATCGGGCCGAAGTGCTGGTCGGCCGGGATGCCGACGCCGAGCAGCAACTCCCCGGCGCGCGATTCAGCAGTATAGCCATCGTACTCGGCGAACTTGCCTTCGAGCTCGGCGGCGTGCAGATATTGCGCTTCGGTCGCTTCCGGGTCGGCGTAGATCGCATCCTTCTCACGCATGCAGGCCCACATTTCCTCGTGGCCCATCATCACGACGTCGATCACGCGCTGGTCTTCGAAAGCGAACTGATCCTGGCGCAGATAGGCCATGCGCTCGTGCGTCTCCTTCGACACGTTGCCGGCCGAAGGCTCCAGTTCACCGGCCAGAATCTTCATGAAGGTCGACTTGCCGGCGCCGTTGGCGCCGATCAGGCCGTAGCGATAACCCTCGCCGAATTTGACCGAAACGTTCTCAAAAAGGGGCTTGGCCCCGAACTGCATGGTGATGTTGGATGCGACGAGCACGAAGAAACCTCGGGAAAATCATCAAGTTGCGAAAGGCGGGTATTCTACCCGAGGCAGCGGTCTTGTGCCGCATTTCAGAAAGCCGACCGCTTCTTGCAGGACGGCAATGCCGCGCCTGACACCTCTCGCGAAGCGCCGCACACCGGCCTACAATCGAGCGCTGGGCTATCGATCAGGGAGCGAAAATGCACAATGAAACCAACAGTGAAACGATCTTTGAGCGGGAAGCGCACTACCTTTCCGGCTGGCTAGCGCTGATTTTCTGGCTGCTCGCCGTTGCCGGTGTCATTTGGCTTTTTATCAGCAGCGTGGTGCACCGTGGCGAGCCGCCTGTGACGGCAGTGCTTGGCATCCTACTGCTCGGCTTTCTGACAAAGGGTTTCGTCATCCTGCCGCCAAACATCGCCGGCGTGCTGATCTTCTTCGGGCGTTATGCCGGCACCATTCGCGAAGGCGGTTTCTTCTGGTTCAACCCTTTCAGCAAGCGGCAGAACATCTCGCTGCGCGTAGTCAATCTCAACACCCCGACGCTCAAGGTCAACGACATGGCCGGCAATCCGATCGAGGTCGCCGCCGTCATCGCCTGGCGCGTGAACGACACCGCCAAGGCCAGCTTCGAGGTCGAGGATTACGCCGCGTTTCTAGCCATCCAGGGCGAATCGGCAATTCGCGCGGTGAGCAGCACGCGCTTCTATGACGGCGATCCGCGCGGCCGAAACTCCCTGCGCGGCGATCTGATCGCCGTCGCTCAGATGCTGACCGAAACGATCCAGCAGCACGTTGAACTGGCTGGACTGGAAATCATCGAAGCCAAGATTACCCACCTGGCCTACGCGCCGGAGATTGCCTCCGCCATGTTGCGTCGGCAGCAGGCCGCCGCGGTGATCGCTGCCCGCCAGCTGATCGTTGAAGGCGCGGTCGGCATGGTCAAGATGGCGCTCGATAAGCTGCAGGTCGATGGCGTGGTCACCCTGTCCGACGGCGATCGCGTCCACCTCGCCACCAACCTACTCACCGTGCTGGTTTCCGAGTCGGAAACGCAGCCGGTACTTTCGGTGTCGCGTTAGCGGCCTTGCTAAAGGACCCGTGCGAAGTGCTTCGTCCATAGTCGGTCCGTCGCGTCGGGACATTTTGGCAACACTCGACTTGGCGGGTCGTGAGCGGCACACATTGTGACGTCAGGCCCGACCGACGAGCGTCCTATTCGGGTCTTGCTTGTCGTTCGATAGTTTGCTCCAGCACAGAGGGCGGTGCGCCACCGCACGCCTCGCTTCAAATCGCTTCAGCGATTTGCTGGGTGGGGATTCTAGACCTATGGTGACGGCTAGAAATTGATTCAACCGGACGGACTGTAGGGCAAGGCGCGTCTTGCGGGGATTGGCGAAATCCGTATGCGCGGAAAGGGGCGGCTTGCCAGTGCACCAAAAAACCGGGGACGTGATTCACCAGTCTGGCACATGGTATATGAACTACTCCAACCAAGTCGCTGAGCGATTGGATGGCGTTTCGCAGGGTACAAACCCTGCCGCCGTCAGTTCCTGACGTGATTGGGGCGCAGTCGGCGTGCCGTACAGCGCCCAATTCAAAACCACACGCGCTG
>Ga0209125_1000484_pt1 | contig 50710 bp, 42 predicted proteins | sample BarGraIncub1131A_FD_184503 | JGI IMG/M metagenome (GOLD analysis project Ga0209125, IMG submission 184503) | Arctic peat soil microbial communities from Barrow, Alaska - Barrow Graham LP Incubations 11-31A (SPAdes) (version 2) | ecosystem: Environmental > Terrestrial > Soil > Wetlands > Peat... | reverse complement strand
GTCAGACTGAGAAATTGTACCGGGTTCTTTCTGATCTTGTCAAGTTTTAATCCCATAGTTATTGTGCCTATGGGTCACAAATATATGTAAAAGAACGTAATAACAATTTATTCTGTATAATGTCTAATATGAAAATGGCTTTTTGTTTTCAACGAAAAAAAAAGGACAAAATCAGCTGTTTTGATTGATTTTGTCCCTTTCTGAAGAATCTTTGAAATCAATGAATGTCAACATCATAAGGCATGCGGGCCATAATGCCTTTCTGCGAAATGAGGCTGCGTATTTGTTCGTAATATTTATAATTTTCGCCCAGTTCATCCTTCATAAAACGTGCCTTGGCCGAACCCGAGAATTCTTTCAGTAATTCTTCGATCGGATCTTTCAGTTTAGGTAAGTTCACAATCCTGAAATTGTCAAGTTTTGCCATTTTTTTAGCCAAGGCAATAGCCTCGGTTAATCCGCCGTAAGTGTCTATCAGCTTGATTTCTTTTGCATTGGGTGCAGCCCAGACACGTCCCTGTCCGATTGCATCAACTACTGTTTTATCCATTTTTCTACCCTCAGCAACCCGACTGATAAAAGTGTTGTAACCATCTTCAATGGTTTGTTGCATCAGGTCGCGCTCAAATGCTGACATTGGCCGTGTAAGCGAAATCATGTCCGAATGTTCGTTGGTTGTTACCACATCCTGGGTAATTCCGAGTTTGTCGGTCATTAGCTTTTGTACATTTGGGATCATACCGAAAATACCTATTGATCCGGTGATGGTGGTGCGGTCGGCCATAATTGTATCGGCAGCACATGCGATGTAATAACCGCCCGAAGCTGCCACATTGCCCATCGAAGCAATTACCGGTTTGGTTTCGGCAGCCAGTTTTACTTCGCGCCAAATAACTTCCGAACCATAAGCGCTTCCGCCGGGAGAGTTGATTCGCAACACAATGGCCTTGATCGACGAATCGCGACGGGCTTCACGGATGGTTCTTGAAAGATCTTCTGCCTTAATTCCATCGTCCGATGTGCTTGTATCAATATTTCCGGAGGCATAAATCACCGCAATTTTATTGCGCGCCAACCCTTTTTGCTCGCGCTGTTCAGGCACTTTTATATATTTCTGAATTTCGACCGCTTTTACATCGTTTTTTTCTTTTGTGCCTGTCAGTTTTTTCAGGTCGGCAATTACCTGATCTTTGTATTTCAGGCGGTCAACAAGTTTTTTCTGTTTCGCGAAATCAGCTTTCCTAAAAGTGGCAACCATATCGGCAATATCATTCAGCTCGTCAAAACTCAGTTTACGCGAAGCTGATATATCCATTAACATTTCGTTCCAGATACTCTTTAAATATGTTTCGGTTTGGAGGCGGTTTTCATCACTCATTTTATCCAAAAGGAATGGTTCGACAGCCGATTTGAACTTACCATGACGGATAATCTGCATTTCGACACCCAGTTTTTCAAGTCCTTTTTTGTAAAAAGTATATTCGCCACCCAATCCCCTGAAATCGACAGCTCCTTGTGGGTTCATAATTACTGAGTCGGCAACCGTTACCAGATAATAAGCTTTTTGCGAAAGATATTCGCCATAAGCGTAAATGAATTTTCCTGAAGTTTTGAAATCCTTCAGCGCATTCCTGATTTCTTCAACAGCGGCCATTCCCGTTTGAATGTCGGTTGGGTTGAGGTAAATACCCTTGATGTTATCGTCGGTTTTGGCCTTGCGGATGCAATCAAGCATGTCGTTCAACCCCACGGTTTTATTTCCCTGAAATATACCGAAATTAAGACCTTCGAGAGGATTCTTCTGCGCACGGTCAACGATTTCGTAATCGAATTTCAGTATTAGCATACTATCGGCCGAAATACTTGCCGGCTTGTCAGAAACTGAAACCATCGCTGAAATAATTCCGATGGTAATAAAAAGCAATAATAGTCCGGCGATCATAATGCCAACAATAGATGCCAGCGTAAATTTTAGAAATTCCTTCATGAGTATTGTATTTTGCGTTATTAAATTCGAAAATGTGCAATAGATTTGTACGAATTTAGTGTTTTTGTTACACATTTCAGATTATGGTAAAAGTTTATTTGTTATTGGGTGGAAATTTGGGTGATAAAAAATTGGTGTTTGAGAAAGCTACGAAATTCCTCAAGGAAAATGTGGGCGCAATATTACAGCAGTCGCATATTTATGAGACCGAACCATGGGGATTTGAATCGTCTGATCTATTTTGGAATCAGGTACTTGAACTAGTTACAAGTCTTTCACCTGAAGAGGTTCTATGGCAAACGCAACACATCGAACTTGAATTGGGGCGAGTCAGGAAAGAAAATCAATATGATTCCAGGATTATTGACATCGATATCCTTTTTTATGGTGAAGAAATCGTCCAGTTACCAAATCTGGTAATCCCACATCCACGAATTCAGGAAAGAAATTTTGCGTTGGTACCTCTAAACGAAATTGCGCCTGAGTTGAAACACCCAATTCTTCAGAAAAACATTGGCCAGCTATTGGCTGAATGCACCGATCAGCTTCGTATTGAAAAGGTAGCAAATCAAGGCAAAAGTTAAAGGTAAAAAGGCAAAAGTAAACAGTGATCAGTCTCAGTTGGCAGGAAAATATATAATCAGCAGCCTCAACCAGGAATTTGGAACTTTGTTTAGTGTGAATCAATTTTTGCCCCAAAAGCCAGATCGCCGGCATCGCCCAATCCGGGAACAATGTATGACATAGCGGTCATGTGCGGGTCAACGGCACCAATCCAAAGGGTTACATTTTCGGCAGTAATGTGTTTTTTTACAAATTCCACGCCTTTTGTGCTGGCGATAACTACCACCAGATGAACATGTTTCGGAGTACCTTTTTTCATTAGAGCCTGATAGCCTATTTCCATTGATGCTCCTGAAGCCAGCATAGGGTCGGAGAGTATTACATCTTTTCCATTGAGTGATGGAGAAGCCAGATATTCAAATTCGATGTGGAATTCACCTTTTTCGTCATATTTCCTGTAGGCCGAGATAAAAGCATTTTCAGCATGGTCGAAAATATTGAGCAAGCCCTGCTGAAGAGGCAGTCCGGCACGTAAAATTGTAGCTAAAACAGGATGTTGAACCATGGTTTCGACTTTGGCCACTCCAAGCGGAGTTTTTACTTCAGAAGTTTCATAATCCATGACTTTACTGATCTCGTAAGCGAAAATTTCGCCCAAACGTTGAAGATTTCTTCTGAACCGCATCGGATCTCTCTGAACTACTTCGTCTCTGATTTCTGCAATGAACTGATTAAAAACAGAATTCGATTCCCCAACAATATTTACCTTCATGATTCAAAAAGTTTCGGCGAAAATATTTAAAATTCATAATTCAACTCACAATCAGGCATACCAAAAACAACAATTTTTTATTGAAAATGAAAACAATTGTTGACTTATTTATGCTTCCCGGTCTTTCCAGTCGCCATTCTCACGAATAAGGGCTTCAAGTTCTTCTACAGCTTGTTCGAAAGGAATATGCCTTTTTATCAATTGTTGGCGTTTGTAAAGATTTACATTCCCGGGACCGGCACCAACAAAGCCATAATCCACGTCGCCCATTTCGCCCGGGCCGTTGACTACACAGCCCATCACACCAATTTTCAGATGATCCAAATGGTTAAAATGCGCTTTTATTTTGATAGTTGTTTCGTGTAAGTCAAACAATGTTCGACCACAACCTGGGCACGAAATGAACTCAGTTTTGGTCAACCGCATCCGGCTAGCCTGAAGAATTGAAAAACTAAGGTCTTTCAGATCAGTAAAGGTAATCTGCTCAGATTCGTTGGTAATACATATTCCGTCGCCGTAGCCATCTATCAGCAAACCACCAAGGTCGGCGGCTGATTTTATCTGGAGATTTTCAAGATATCGTTCGTTGTATTTTCTGAATATAACCACAGGCACTTTCCATATATGCGATTCAAGAGTCATAAAGAAAGCGCGCAATTCTGCAAAAGGGTTTCTATTAAAGCTTTCCAGAATAAGGATGGTTTTCCGGGTCTGTTTTAGTTTGGTTATAATTTCAGGATTTTCATTCATGAAATGGTCAAACTCTTCCTTGTTGGTGCGGATAAACTTGGTTTGTCCCCAGTGCGAACCGCCAAAAAGATATTCTTCAAGGGTAAGTACTGGATAGGTGTTTCCATCTAAATCAAGTACTTCGTTGTTGTTGAAAAAATACTCAGGAATTTGTTTACCGCGCAATGGAAGAATTTCTGAAAGTGACCGCCCGCGAAGATCGGCCATTACAATTGGCAAAAATTTATCGCCCATTTTCAATACTGGCCGAACTGATCGACGCTCGTACTCAAACGGGTTGATTTGCGCAAACAGCGGTGCTTTAATAGGTTTATGGCCTTTGTAGGATTCGATATGGTTGATCAATTTCCGGGCAACCGAGATTTCATTTTCAGGTGCTTCTGTTAGCGAAACACGAATGGTGTCTCCTATGCCATCGGCCAAAAGAGCTCCGATACCAACTGCCGATTTAATCCGGCCATCTTCACCTTCCCCGGCTTCTGTAACGCCAAGGTGAAGCGGATAATTCATGTCTTCAAGTCGCATCTTGTAGCTTAACAACCGCACGGTATAAACCATTGTACGTGTGTTGCTCGATTTGATTGAGATGACAACATTGGCAAAATCCTGTTTTTTGCAAATACGCAGAAACTCCATTACCGACTCTACGATTCCGGCAGGAGTATCGCCATAACGGCTCATGATACGATCGGACAAAGATCCCTGATTTGCTCCTATGCGAAGAGCTGTATTGGTGTCGCTTAAAATTTTAAGGAAAGGGATAAACTGTTCCTCAATTTTTTGAAGCTCAGTCTTGTATTCATCGTCAGTATAAAGTTGGTGCTCGAATTTAGCTCGTCTATCGTAAAAATTTCCAGGATTAATCCTGATCTTGAATACATATTTTGCAGCAATTTCGGCTAAATGCGGGTTGAAGTGGATGTCGGCCACCAAAGGATTTTCGAAACCACGGGCAACCAATTCACGTTTGATATTTTGCAGGTTCTCGGCATCGCTAACACCTCGAACAGTAACACGAACCAAATCAGCTCCGGATTTAATAATGCGGATAATTTGTTCAACTGTTGCCTCCGTGTCACTTGTATCAGTATCAGTCATTGATTGAATCCGGATCGGATTTCCATCGCCAAGCAGCACGCCTCCTATTTTTACCAACGAAGTTTTTTGTCGCTGGTACCTCGTCAAGTCTTCTATGTAATTAAAGTTCTGATCCTTCATTTGCCTGATATTGTTGGGCGACAAAGTTAATTTAAAGTTAATAAAAACGAAAGGCCAAAAGCCATAAAGAAAAATAAATGTGGCTGTTGGAATCAGGGGAAATCTTTACTTTTGCTGAACTTAAATCAGGCAGTAATGACCATCAAAGTAGCGCAGGTAAATAAGCTTTACGGAAGCCAAAAGGTTCTCGATCAGGTTTCGTTTGAAATCGGTACAGGTGAGTTAGTTGGCTTTTTAGGACCTAATGGTGCCGGAAAATCGACACTGATGAAAATTATAACAGGTTATCTGGCTGCAGATGGCGGGTCGGTTGAAATTAACGGCGAAATGGTCGAAACAAAAAATATAGCTATTCGCTCGCAAATCGGTTACTTACCTGAAAATAATCCACTTTACACTGATCTGTATGTAAGGGAATACCTTGAAATGGTAGCGGGTTTTTATCATCTTCAGAACAAAAAAGAACAGGTTTTGAAAATGATTGAGCTTACAGGATTGAAAGTTGAGCAACACAAAAAAATTGGGGCGCTTTCAAAAGGATACCGTCAGCGGGTAGGACTGGCTCAGGCTTTGATACACGATCCGGCTGTATTGATTCTTGACGAACCTACCACCGGTTTGGATCCAAATCAACTGGAAGAAATCAGGCAATTGGTTATCAAAATCAGTACAAACAAAACGGTAATGCTTTCGACCCATATTATGCAGGAAGTAGAGGCTGTTTGCAGTCGTGTACTCATTATCAACAATGGAAAACTTGTAGCTGACGGTTCGGTTGACCAGTTAAAGGGCGGACAATTCGCACAAAAACAAACAGTTTTGGTCGAGTTTGATAAAGCTCCTGAATTGGAAGCACTGCGAAAAATTCCCGGTCTTCTGAAAATTGAACAAACCGGAAAATCAACTTTTTTGACCGAATCGGAAAGCAATCTCGATCTTCGTCCATTGCTATTCCAATTTGCTGTTTCGAACCATCTTATTTTGCTGACCTTGAAAGAACAACAACAGAGTTTGGAGAATGTTTTTCAGGAATTGACAAGGTGAAAAAAAAGAAAATCAGAAGATTTTTTATATAAAGACTTCCTTGTCTTAAAAAAGTTTCTAAATTTGCACCTGTTATGTGGAGAAATTTGTGCTGATTGCAACCACGGAAAAAAATGCTAAAACGATCCGATTTTCATCTTGCTTTTCAATCAATTATTCCACAATTTTTAATGTTTAACCGTTTGTCTATGAATTAATTCAGTTTTATTCTGAATGTATTCAGGCATTAAAATTGTTTAAATTATGAGTTATTTTTTCACTAGTGAATCAGTCTCAGAAGGTCATCCTGATAAAGTTGCCGATCAGATTTCTGATGCACTTTTGGACGAGTTTATCGCCCATGATGCCAACTCCAAAGTTGCCATCGAAACACTTGTTACCACCGGACAGGTTGTACTTGCCGGCGAGGTAAAATCGAATACCTATGTTGACGTGCAGGAAACCGCACGAAGAGTAATTAACCAGATTGGTTATACCAAAGCTGAATATCGTTTTGACGGTGACTCCTGCGGTGTTTTTAGTGCTATCCATGAGCAAAGTCCGGATATCAACCGCGGAGTTGAAAAAGTGGATAAAATGGATCAGGGTGCCGGCGATCAGGGAATGATGTTTGGTTTTGCCTGCCTTGAAACCGATAATTACATGCCTCTGCCACTTGAATTGTCGCACCAGATTTTGCTTGAACTGGCGGTGATCCGGCGCGAACAAAAGGTGATGACTTACCTTCGTCCTGATTCGAAATCGCAGGTAACCATCGAATACAATGATGATAATTCGCCTAAAAGAGTTCATACCATTGTTGTTTCGACTCAACACGACGATTTCGATGCCGACGAACCAATGCTTGCAAAAATTAAAAAGGATGTCATCGAAATTCTGATTCCACGTGTGAAAGCGCAATTGCCTCAACGTGTTCAGGCTTTGTTCGATGGTGAGATTATTTATCACGTTAATCCAACCGGCAAATTTGTAATCGGCGGACCACACGGAGATACTGGTCTCACAGGGCGAAAAATTATTGTTGATACCTACGGCGGGCGTGGTGCCCATGGTGGTGGTGCATTTTCTGGAAAAGATCCATCTAAGGTGGATCGTTCGGCCGCTTATGCTGCCCGTCACATTGCAAAAAACATGGTTGCAGCAGGCGTTGCCCGTGAAATACTTGTTCAGGTTTCTTATGCCATCGGTGTTGCAAAACCTGTTGGTGTTTATGTCGAAACCAAAGGAACAGCTCTTCCCGGCCTTACAGATTCGATGATTTCTGACAAAATTCAGGAAATTTTTGACCTGCGCCCGGCAGCCATTGAACAACGGCTCAAACTGCGTAACCCGATTTATCGCGAAACCGCAGCTTATGGTCACATGGGACGTCAGCCACAAACAGTGACCAAGGTTTTTGAATCTCCCTACAATGGCCGTATTGAGACCGAAGTGGAACTTTTCACCTGGGAGAAACTCGACTATGTTGACAAAATTAAAAGTGTTTTCGGAATTTAATTCCATAGCAGACCGCATAAAAATCCGGATCGTCACTGATTCGGATTTTTTGTTTTTATACACTTGGTGAATGACATAAATAGTTTGTTGCGGAAAATTGAAGCCAAACTGGATGCAGTCAAAAAAATGGTTGAGCAAAACACATAAATTCAACTATTTTTGCACCAGCAAATCAAGAATTATTTTCTGTTATGAAGACATATTCAGCAAAACGGTTGTCGCTATCAATTTCGGTAGTATTACTGATTTTTAACTTCGGGTTCTTCCTGATAGTATCAAAAAAAGATTTTCAAGCCGTTTATTCAATCTCTTTCATCTTGCTGTTCGGCGCAATCTCATATTTTATTGTTCTTTTTATCCTGAACAGATACATCAACGAAAAGATTACCCCCATTTATAAGACCATTCGTAATGTTCCGATCAGCGGGAAAAAGGGCAGGTTGCTTGAAAAATTCAATTCAACAAATATTTCTGATGTGCAGAAGGAAGTAGAGGAGTGGGCAAAAAATCAAACCGAAGAACTTACGCGTTTGAAAGACCTCGAAAAATACCGCAAAGAGTTTGTTGGAAATGTATCCCATGAATTGAAAACTCCGATTTTTAACATTCAGGGCTACGTTCTGACTTTGCTCGAAGGTGGAATTGACGATCCGAAAATCAACAAACTGTACCTCCAACGGTCCGAAAAAAGTATCGACCGGATGATTTCAATCGTTGAAGATCTGGAATCGATCACCAAACTTGAATCGGGTGAACTGACTTTGAATTTTGTCAATTTTGATTTGGTGAAACTGACTGAAGATGTTTTTGATTTGGCGCAGATGCTTGCCAGTGAGCGTAATATAACCTTGCAGTTTGCGGCAAAAAACGACAAGCCAATAATGGTTTATGCCGACAAAAAGCGGATCATGGAAGTGATGAATAACCTGGTTGGAAACGGAATAAAATACGGAAAAAAGCGTGGCCATGTCAAAGTTGGGTTCTACGATTTGCACGAAACTATCTTGATTGAAGTGAGCGATAATGGTATTGGAATGGATAAAACTGATCTTCCACGCGTTTTTGAACGTTTTTATCGTGTCGATAAATCAAGGTCACGTGAGCAGGGCGGAACAGGTCTGGGTTTGTCGATCGTGAAACATATCATCGAAGCGCACGATCAGACAATCAATGTCAAAAGCATTGCAGACAAGGGCACAACATTTACTTTCACCCTCGAAAAAGCTAAATAAACCATAAAAGTAAAAAGCCAAAAGTAAAACAAGTGTAAAGTCAAATGAATTTGCTAATTTTCAGGCGATTTTACAACAAACGTAGCAACTGATTCAAAAGGAATCTATACTTTTAAATTCAAAATCAAATGTACTATGAGCGACAGTCAATATAAAATACTGCTGGTTGATGATGAGGTTGATATTCTGGAGTTTATCAGCTATAACCTTGAAAAAGAAGGATACAAAGTCTATACTTCTCAGAATGGTGCCGAAGCAATTAAGGTGGCTGAAAAGACACTTCCTGATCTGATTATTCTGGATGTGATGATGCCTGAAATGGATGGAATTGCCGCCTGCGAAGAAATCAGGAGAATTCCGGCACTTCAGCATACCATGATTGCCTTCCTGACTGCGCGCGGTGAAGATTACTCGCAGATTGCCGGTTTTGAAGCTGGTGCCGATGATTATATCACCAAGCCGATTCGTCCTAAGGTGTTGGTTAGTAGAGTGAAAGCTTTGTTGAAAAGAACCTCTGGCGTTGGCTCAACTCCGGCAGCAATTATAGAAAGCAGTCATACCATGGTGGTTGGAAATCTGGTTATCGACAAGGAACGTTACTTGATTGTACAAGACGGACAGGAAATGGTTTTGCCGCGAAAAGAATTTGAATTATTGTCGCTTTTGGTTTCAAAGCCGGGCAAAGTATTTACCCGTGAAGAAATTTATTATTCAGTTTGGGGCGACAACGTGGTTGTTGGCGACCGGACAATCGATGTTCACATTCGGAAACTAAGGGAAAAAATAGGCAACGATCATATTAAAACACTTAAAGGAATAGGCTATAAATTTGTTGATTTTGCAGAAAATCACGGATAATATTGCTTCTTAATTGAAGCTTAAAAGCCAGGCAAATAATCCGATACCGGAAATTTGCCTGGCTTTTTCTTGTGATTTGTGAGGTGTAAAATGATTGGTAAACCTACCTGAATATTAATTTTTTATTGCAATTCATCTGTTCGTTCTTCAAGGTAAAGCTTTTGAAATTCGGATACTAAAATTTTCTATATTTGTACCTTTTAAAAAAATACGGTATAATTTAGGTTTCGATGAGTAATAAATTTCAGGTTTACAAACAGTTAGACCTCTCCGGCATCAATAAGGAAGTATTGAAAAGATGGGGAGACGACGATACATTTCACAAAAGTATTTCGACCCGTGAAGGTCATCCGACTTTTGTATTTTACGAAGGGCCACCATCAGCAAACGGTATGCCTGGCATCCATCATGTGATGGCACGTGCCATTAAAGATACTTTCTGTCGCTACAAAACCATGAAAGGCTTCCGTGTTCACCGTAAAGCCGGATGGGACACACATGGATTGCCTGTTGAATTGGGTGTCGAAAAATCACTGGGAATTACGAAAGACGACATCGGCAAAAAAATCAGTATTGCAGATTACAATGCTGCCTGCCGAACTGAGGTAATGAAATATACCCGCGAATGGGAAGAACTGACTCGCCAGATGGGTTATTGGGTGAATATGGACGATCCTTATATTACTTATGATAGCCGCTATATGGAAACTGTATGGTGGTTGCTAAAACAGCTTTTCGAAAAAGATTTGCTTTATAAGGGTTATTCAATTCAGCCATATTCTCCTGCTGCCGGAACCGGTTTGAGTTCGCATGAGTTGAATCAGCCTGGTTGTTACCGCGATGTAAAAGACACCACAGCCATTGCTCAGTTTAAAACCATTAGGAACGAAAAATCGGAATTCCTTTTCGAAAATGTCGAAACAGATTTGTACTTTCTTGCCTGGACTACAACTCCATGGACTTTACCATCGAATACCGCGTTGTGTGTTGGACCAAAGATTACTTATCTGAAAGTTCGTACTTTCAATCCATATACCGGAGAACCTGTAACATTAATATTGGCTAAAAACCTACTTTCGGCACATTTTGATCCGAAAAGTGTAGAACTTCCGTTGGATGATTATGCACAGGGAGATAAGAAAATCCCCTACAGGATTTTGGGTGAATATTCCGGAAGTGAACTTCAAGGCGTAAATTACGAACAGTTGATCAACTGGGTAAAACCCAAAGGTGACGCTTTTCGTGTGATAACGGGAGAATTTGTTACTACAGAAGATGGCACCGGAATCGTGCACATTGCGCCAACATTTGGTGCTGACGATGACCGTGTTGCCAAGCAGCATGGAATTGCACCTTTGATCATTGATGACCTTGAAGGAAAACGCCAACCCTTGGTTGACCGCAATGGCAGATTTTTCCTGATCAAAAATTTAGATCCGGCATTTGTCGCTGAATATGTGAATTTGGAAACTTATACTGAATTTGCAGGTCGGTATGTGAAGAATGAATACGACGAAACGCTTACTGAAGAAGATTCAACGGTTGATATCGACATCTCAGTGATGCTCAAAAAGGAAAACAAAGCGTTCAAGGTTGAAAAACACGTACATAGTTATCCGCATTGCTGGAGAACCGACAAGCCCATCCTTTATTATCCGCTTGATTCGTGGTTCATCAAGACTACTGCGGTAAAAGATAAAATGATTGCCCTCAATAATACGATCAACTGGAAACCAGCCTCAACCGGAACCGGACGTTTCGGGAACTGGCTTGAAAACTTGGTTGATTGGAACCTGAGCCGCTCACGCTTTTGGGGAACTCCACTTCCGATCTGGCGAACAGAAGATGGTTCGGAAACAAAGTGCATTGGTTCTACAGCCGATCTGATGAACGAAATGAATGCAGCAGTTTCTGCTGGTTTTATGGATAAAAACATTTTTGAAGGTTTTGTCGTTGGCAACAACTCGAAAGAAAATTACGAGAAAATTGACCTTCATCGTCCGTTTGTTGACGATATTTTCCTTGTTTCGGCAAGTGGAAAAAAGATGTTCCGCGAGCCCGATTTGATTGACGTTTGGTTCGATTCAGGTGCTATGCCTTATGCGCAGCGTCACTTCCCATTCGAGGCCAAAGAAAAATTCAACGAGGTATTTCCGGCTGACTTTATTGCTGAAGGAGTTGACCAAACACGTGGATGGTTCTTTACGTTGCATGCAATTGCTACAATGATTGATGAATCGGTCGCCTTCAAGAATATCATTTCAAACGGTTTAGTACTCGACAAAAATGGCAACAAGATGTCGAAACGGTTGGGCAATGCCGTTGAACCGTTTGCTGCTATCGAAGAGCATGGTTCCGATCCGTTGCGTTGGTACATGTTGACCAACTCGCAACCTTGGGATAATCTGAAGTTCGATATAAACGGTGTTGATGAAGTGAAACGTAAATTCTTCGGAACACTATATAATACCTATAACTTTTTCGCGATGTATGCCAACATCGACGGATTTACCTTTTCTGAAGAGGAGATTCCGGTTGCTGAAAGGGTTGAATTGGATCGATGGATCATTTCATTGCTGAATTCACTGATTAAAGAGGTGGCTGAATGCTATGAAACCTACGAGCCAACCCGCGCCGGTCGTGCTATTTCGGAATTTGTCTCTGAAAACCTGAGTAACTGGTTTGTTCGTTTGAGTCGCCGCCGTTATTGGGGAGGTTCGTACGATAAAGATAAAATATCGGCCTACCAAACACTTTATACCTGTTTGAATACAATTGCCAAGCTTTCGGCTCCAATGGCACCATTTTATGCTGATTTGCTTTATACTGACCTGAATAAAATTTCAGGAAAAGAGACTGATCAAAGTATTCACCTGGCTGATTTCCCGGTTGCCGATGAAACAATGATTGATCCTGAACTGGAAGAAAGAATGGCCATTGCTCAAAAGGCTTCTTCAATGATTTTAAGCCTTCGCCGGAAAGAAAAGCTGAAAGTTCGTCAGCCGCTGGCAAAAATAATGGTACCGGTTCTGAATAAGGATTTTCAGGAGAAATTTGATGCAGTAAAAAACATCATCCTTTCTGAGGTGAATGTGAAAGAGGTTGAATACCTGACTGATGCTGCGGGTATCATCAGTAAAAAGATAAAAGCCAATTTCAAAACACTTGGGCCAAAATACGGGAAACTGATGAAACAGATTTCCGGAGAAATTGCAGGTTTTAGCCAGGAAGACATTAGTCGTCTTGAAAAATCAGGAAGTTATGATCTGAATATCGGCGGCGAAACGATTTCTATAGGTCTGGAACATGTTGAAATTCAGACAGAAGATGTTCCTGGATGGTTGGTTGCCAGCGAAGGTGGTTTAACCATCGCGCTTGACATCAATTTGACGGAAGAGCTGAAACAGGAAGGGATTGCACGTGAGTTCATTAACAAAATTCAAAATATCAGAAAAGAAAGTGATTTTGAAGTCACCGACAGGATTGTATTGAAAATACAGAAAAACAACGGATATAATCTGGCTGTCGAGAACTTCCGGGATTACATCAGCAATCAAACGCTTGCCAATGAATTGGTTCTGGTTGATCAGATCAATCAGGATTCGGCGCACACTGTGGAAATTGATACTGATCTGGAAGCTATTGTACTGGTTGAAAAATTTTCCTGAAAAGGAACCCATTTTTGGATGATTTAATGCCTGCTTGAATTAGAAATATTTTTATACTTTTAGAGTCTGTGGCTGGTAATTATTTATTGTACACTGCTCGGGAAAAATTAAAGCTTTAACGCTATGAGTGAAAAAAACAGATATTCGGACGAAGAGTTGGTAGAATTCAAATTGTTGATTCTTGATAAACTCGAAAAAGCTCAAAAGGACTATGTAATGTACAAAAGCTCCATTACTCAGAGCGATGGTAATGACACGCAGGACACTTCTCCGACCTTTAAGGTACTTGAAGAAGGTGCTGCTACGCTTTCGAAAGAGGAAGCTGGTAAGTTGGCTCAACGTCAGCAAAAATTTATTCAGTATTTGCAAGCCGCCTTGGTACGTATCGAAAACAAGACCTACGGTATTTGCCGTGAAACTGGCAAATTGATTTCAAAAGAAAGATTACGAGCCGTACCACATGCTACACTTAGCATAGATGCGAAAAACAATCAAAAGTAAAATTCTTAAGATATCAGGTGAAATGATTGGAGGAGCAATACTTCCAATCATTTTTTTATAATAATTAATCATGTCGAAATTACAAAAGTCAACACTCATTGTTGTTCTAGTTCTGCTTGTCGATCAGATTCTGAAGTTGTGGATAAAAACCAATATGGCTATTGGAGATGAATTTCCGGTACTTGGGAAATGGTTTATTATTCATTTTGTCGAAAACAACGGAATGGCCTTTGGATTCGAATTTGGAAGTGAATACGGGAAAATTTTCCTTAGTTTGTTCAGAGTAATCGCTGTATTCGGGATTGGTTGGTATATCCTGAAATTAGTTAAAAAGGATATTCCAATGGGATTCATCGCCTGTGTTGCCCTGATATTTGCCGGAGCTATTGGCAATATTATCGACAGCGCATTCTACGGGCTCATCTTTAGCGACAGTTATGGACAGGTTGCACGTTTATTTCCTCCCGGTGGTGGTTATGCCACTTTTTTGCACGGTAGGGTAGTGGATATGTTTTATTTCCCTTTGTTTTCGGGGGTATATCCTAGTTGGGTGCCATTTGCAGGTGGAAGCGATTTTCAGTTTTTTCGTCCGGTTTTCAATGTAGCCGATTCATCCATCTCGATTGGAATTTTTTCGATCATTATTTTTTACAGGAAGCAGTTTAGTGAGCTTACATCAAAAGAACACTTGAACCAAAAGGAAGAAGTAACTACGACCGAAGAAGAGTCTGTAATTACTCCTGAAAATGAAATAAAACTGAATTAACCATTGAAAATCGTTGGGATTTTGATTGAAAATAAACACTTGAAATTTGATTGTTTTATTTGTGAAATAGATTTGAATTCTGTAAACTTGCACTCCGAAAAAAAACAAACGTTCTTTTGGTGTTGAAATTCAAATCTGAACATTAAAAACCATCAAAATATTTTGGGCCTATAGCTCAGTTGGTTAGAGCACCTGACTCATAATCAGGTGGTCCCTGGTTCAAGCCCAGGTGGGCCCACTTCAAAATCAAGCAGTTACGAGAAATCGCAGCTGCTTTTTTATTTTTCCACCTACAAATTGCAAACAATCCGTGCCAAAAAGGCATTACCAAAGGATACTAAAAACAAAAACCGCCCTTTTTAAGAAAGCGGTTTTTTGTTTGCCTGACTTCATCTGGTTTAGACCAAAATTTTGGCAGTAAGGTTATTGATGCTTGTTTCAATCGCTTCGAACGGTTTCCCGTTACCCTGGTTGTCATCTTCAACAAACAGGTATTTCATCCCTGCAACTTCTCTCGCAGCATAGATCTTTTTGAAATCAATCACGCCGGCACCGACAGAACAAATATCATCTTTGATGACATCAAAAAATGGTGTCTGGTTGGTCTTCATATCTTTAAAGTGCAAAAGCTGGAATCGTCCGGGGTATTTTTTAAACATCGCCACTGGATCCTGACCAGCCTTACATGCCCAGAAAAGGTCTAATTCCATAGTAACAAGCTGGGGATCAAGTTCCTTCATGTAAATATCATAATAAGGAACTATTCCGCCGATATTTTTAAATTCAAAATTATGGTTGTGATAACCAAATTGGATACCCACTTCTTTCATGATTTTTCCAACTTTATTCCAATCAGCAACCATTTTTTTGAACGATTCAACGTTCCGGTCTGGTTCGTTCACCCAAGGCTGGACACAGTATTTTACGCCAAGTTCGGCATGGTCATCGGCCATTTTCTTCGCATTGTCAATAGTGATTCCTTTCGCCTCAACCTGACTGTGACTGCTAATTATCTCCATGCCTAAATCCTTCACAATCTTCTGTAGTTCTTTTGGGGCAAACCCATAAAACTTGCCATTTGAATAATTCGCAAGTTCGAGGTTTTTGTACCCAAGGTCTGATACTTTTTTCAATGAGCCAGTGGCATCAGCTGTCATGGCATCACGAATGGTGTACAATTGAAGCCCAACGCCAAAACTTTTCTTGTTTATTGCTGCTGATTTAAATGCAAGCGAGCCAAGAGCCGTCATTCCGAGGGCACCTGCTGCTGAAATTTTTAAAAACTCTCTTCTGTTACTTAGCATTTTCATTGTGTTTAGGTTATTTTGATTTACAACAAACTTTCTAATTATTTAAGAGGTTAAATATAACACATCTCATCTTATTTTTATAGAGAATTTTCGAAAGCATCGATTACGACAAAATTATTTTAACAAACAATTTGTGTAAGTCCAATCAATTGTACTATTTTTAAAAAAAATATAAGATTCTTAATTTTGATGTATCATACCATAATTATTGACGACGATCAGCTGGCGCGTAGAGGTTTACGGCGCATTTTGGAACAGAATTTCGAAGAAATAGAAATTATGGGCGAAGCAGATTCTGTTGCCGCAGGCTTGTCTTTGATCAAAGAAGTCGATCCGGATTTGGTCTTTTTGGATATTGAAATGCCTGATGGAACGGGGTTTAGCCTATTGGAACAACTTCCCAGTGTTAATTTCAAAGTAGTATTTACAACTTCATACAGCGATTACGCAATCACAGCGTTCAAATATTCGGCGTTCGATTACATCGTTAAACCAGTATTGGTTGAAAATGTAAAATCAACAATCAGCCGGATCAATGAGATTCCGGTGATGCTCGAAAAGCAACGCATCGAGGTTTTAAGGAAGAATCTGACCAGAAGCAACGATGAAGATACTACGATCGCTTTACCTGAAATCAATGGGTTCTCAATTATTAAGGTAGTCGATATCATCAGATGTGAAGGAGAACGAAACTATTCACGGATTTTCTTTAAAGACGGGAGATCGGTTTTAATAAGCCGTACTTTGCTCGAATTCGACAATATGTTGGTTTCACACGGATTTTTCAGGATTCATCGTTCGCATTTAATTAGCCTCCGAAATGTAAACCGATATTTGAAAACAGATGGTGGTGTTGTTGAAATGATTGACAAAACGCAATTACCAGTTTCTCCTAAGTTTAAGGATGAACTCCTTAATAGGCTATTGTACAATCGAATATAAATACAACCAACATATTTTCACAAGACTTTCATTCCCATTTTTACTTATCCGTAAGTTTCACTGAATTTTTTTATCACGATATAATATCTACTTTCGTGTAAAAATTCTCTGGCTTGACAATAGTAATGTATACAATAAAAGATTTACAGCAGCTTATTTCAGAAGAAATTCAAAGAGAAATTTGTCGGTTAAACGAGGCAGAACCTAAAAATCTCTACGAACCTATTGCATATACTTTTACCATGGGTGGCAAAAGACTTAGGCCAGTAATGGTTCTTTTGGCCTGCAACCTGTTCACCGAAAAGATTGAAAAAGCCATTCCAGCTGCACTTGCCATCGAAGTATTTCACAATTTTACCCTATTGCACGACGATATCATGGATCAGGCTGACGTTCGCAGAAACGCTCAAACTGTTCATGTAAAATATAATCAAAATATCGCTATTCTTTCAGGTGATGCCATGTCTATAATGGCATACAACTACTTACAAAAGAGCGAGACCCAAAATCTCAGCAGCATGATCCAACTGTTTTCGCAAACGGCTTTAGAAGTTTGCGAAGGACAGCAACTAGATATGGATTTTGAAACCAGAATGAATGTTTCAATTCCTGAATATTTGAACATGATTCGTCTAAAAACGGCAGTACTGCTGGCCTGTAGCCTTAAAATAGGTGCATTGGCTGCCAATGCTGAGGAGCAAATTACCGATTCATTATATGTCTTTGGCCTCAATCTCGGAATTGCTTTTCAACTTCAGGACGACTTACTGGATGTTTTTGCTGATCAGGAAAAATTTGGAAAAAGAATCGGTGGAGACATTGTATCAAACAAAAAGACATTTCTTCTGTTGAAGGCACTTGAATTATCGGACAACAACACAAAAAAGAAGCTTTTGGAATTGATTGACAAAAAGGAATTCGATACTGACGAGAAAATAAATGCAGTCAAAAAAATATATAATAACCTGAACATAAAAGAGATAACAGAAATTAGTATTGAAGATTATTATCAATCAGCGCTAAATGTTCTTAATGGAATTGATCTGGCAAAAGAAACAAAAACGGAGCTTCTTCTTTTGGCGAACAAAATCATGAACAGGGATCACTAATATAAATGTTCAATAAAAATGTTCAATAAAACATTAAAAAATCGCTTTTTGCATAGTATAAAGACACAAATTGTTTCAATTTTAGTAAATTTCCGCTTTACAGCATAAACTATTAAATATGGCTCAAAATATTGGAAAAATTGTACAGGTTATCGGGCCTGTGATTGACATCAGTTTTGACATGGAGGGTGCTCAACTTCCGCAAATATATGATGCTCTTGAAGTTGTACGCGAAGGACAAGAAAACCTTATACTTGAATGTGAACAACACATTGGTGAAAATACCGTGCGTGCTATCGCAATGGATTCGACTGATGGATTCCGCCGGGGGATGGAAGTAATTGCCACTGGCAAGCCCATCACGATGCCAAACGGAGCAATTGCATTGGGTCGTTTACTAAATGTGATCGGTAACCCGGTTGATGGTATGGAAAAGCTTCCTAAAAATGGACTCAGCATTCACAATGAACCGCCACTCTACGAAGATTTAACCACTGAAACCGAAGTGCTTTTCACGGGGATTAAAGTAATTGACCTGATTGAGCCTTACGCAAAAGGAGGTAAAATCGGTCTATTTGGCGGCGCTGGTGTAGGTAAAACAGTTCTTATTCAGGAACTAATAAACAATATCGCATTGGCACACAGTGGATTGTCTGTTTTTGCAGGTGTTGGCGAACGTACCCGCGAAGGAAATGATTTGCTTCGCGAAATGATTGAAGCCGACATTGTAAACTATGGCGAAGAATTTAAAAAATCGATGGAGGAAGGCAATTGGGATCTTTCTAAAGTAGATCAGGAATCGCTTAAAAAATCGAAACTTGCCTTGGTTTTTGGCCAGATGAACGAACCTCCAGGCGCACGTGCCCGTGTTGCATTATCAGGATTGACAATCGCAGAAAGTTTGCGCGATGGCGATGGATCAACCGGAAAAGGACGCGATATCCTTTTCTTTGTTGACAATGTTTTCCGTTTTACTCAAGCAGGTTCCGAAGTTTCGGCATTACTTGGCCGTATGCCTTCAGCGGTTGGGTACCAGCCTACATTGGCAACAGAAATGGGAATCATGCAGGAACGAATTACTTCAACAAAAAATGGATCAATCACTTCTGTACAAGCCGTTTATGTTCCTGCCGATGACTTGACCGATCCTGCGCCGGCTACTACTTTTGCCCACCTTGACGCAACTACCGTTTTGAGCCGTAAAATTTCAGAGTTGGGTATCTATCCTGCAGTTGATCCATTGGATTCTACGTCCAGGATACTTTCACGTCAGGTTGTAGGTGATGAGCATTACGATTGTGCTCAGCGGGTTATCATGATTCTGCAACGATACAAAGAGTTGCAGGATATTATCGCTATTTTGGGAATGGACGAATTATCAGAAGAGGATAAACTGATTGTACACCGTGCCCGTCGTGTTCAACGGTTCTTGTCACAGCCATTTTTCGTGGCCGAACAATTTACCGGACTTAAAGGACAATTGGTTTCAATTGAAGATACAATCAAAGGCTTCAACATGATTATGGACGGAGAAGTGGATCAATATCCGGAAGCGGCCTTCAATCTTGTTGGAAACATTGAACAGGCAATCGAAAAAGGTGAAAAGTTACTGACTGGCGTCTAATTTTACAGAACCAATCGTATTGCTTACTTTATAGCTAGGATAATTGAACTTGAAACTCATTAATTTATGTTACTCGAAATCATAACACCCGACAAAAGCATCTATTCCGGTCATGTTAAACTAATTCAATTGCCCGGAAATATTGGATCTTTTGAAATTGAGAACAACCACGCTCCAATCATTTCTATCCTCGACAAAGGGAAAATAAAAGTGGTGGAAGAAAACGGGCAGGAACTTTTTTTCGAAATTAATGGTGGAGTTGTTGAAAACAAAGACAACAAAATTATTGTACTTACTGAGTCGGTATAGCCGGCAGAAAAGATAAACTGATTATATTTAAGCACTGAAGATTCATTCGCTTCAGGGTTTTTTATTGTGAAAACTAAATTTCTCATCATACGATTCAGTTCTATTGGCGACATTGTTTTAACATCGCCCGTTGCCCGTTGCCTGAAAACTCAATTTCCGGAGGCAGAAATTCATTACCTAACTAAAAAGCGTAATGCTGATCTGTTACAAGCCAGTCCCTATATCGACAAAATCCATTTGTTCGATGGTTCACTGACTGATATCATTAGTGAACTGAAAAACGAAAAATACGATTACATCATTGATCTGCATAACAATTTTCGAAGCTTGCGAGTAAAACTTGGACTAAAATCGAAATCATTCAGCTTCAATAAATTAAATCTCAGTAAGCTCTTATTTACCCGTTTCAAGATAAATACAATGCCAAATGGCCATATCGTTGACCGGAACCTGGCCACCTTAAGCCACTTCAATGTGACCAATGACGGGAAAGGACTTGATCATTTTATTCCTGAAGAAGATGAATTCCCTCTGACAGAATTGCCGGAGAACTACAAAAACGGATATATTGCGTTGGTGTTGGCCGGAACTTATCCAACTAAAAAAATGCCTGTTGAAAAATATCGAAGTCTGATCAGTACTGGCAATTACCCGTTTGTTTTACTTGGCGGGAAAAGTGAACACGCAATGGCTTCAAGTATTTTAGGATGGAAAACTGGAAATGTCATCGATTTTACCGGAAAACTGAGGATGAATCAATCAGCTTCTTTGGTAAAAAATGCAAGATTGGTTATATCAAACGATACCGGCCTGATGCACATTGCTGCTGCCTACCACAAAAAAATACTTTCTGTCTGGGGAAATACTGTTCCTGAATTGGGCATGGCTCCCTACCTATCAGTCGAAGGTTCGGAAATGCTTGAGCTGAAAGGATTGCCTTGTCGCCCTTGTTCGAAACTTGGATATCAGCAATGTCCGAAAAAACACTTTCGCTGCATGAACGACTTACCAGAAAACTTCATTACAGATTGGGTGAAAAGAGAGTTTTAGCTTCGACAAGCTCTTAACCAAGTCCCTTTTACACTTTGCCCCATGCCCTCGGCTCTTTGCCACCAACATTTTCCGTTTCCCTTTCTTCAGGTCTCCGCTCTCCCTTTAAACCTGTTATTATTCCTGAAAAGCGTTTGCCATCCTAAACAAAGCTTCCTGAAGTACTGAACGTGGGCAACCAATATTAATGCGCATAAAACCAGATCCCTGTTTTCCAAACTGAACACCACGATTCAGTCCCACACCTGCATCAATAAGCTTTTGATTGATTTTTTCGTCGGTCAGCCGAAGCGCTGAAAAATCGAGCCATATTAAATAGGTTGCTTCGGGTCGCATCACTTTCACTTCAGGAAGATTTTCATTAAAGAATTGTTCGAGAAGAGAATAATTTTCCTGAAGATATTTAATTAACTGTGCAAGCCATTCATCACCTTGCGTATAAGCAGCTTCGAGTGCCACTGTACCAAAAATATTGCCCATGTGTAAATGAGGAAGCCGCATCACCCGCTCGTAGGCAACCAGATGCCGCTTGTTTGGAATAACAAGATAAGAAGTAGTCAATCCTGCGGTATTAAAGGTTTTGCTGGGTGACATACAAATAACACAATTTTGGGCGATTTCATCTGAGATGCCCGCCAGAGGGGTGTGTCGGTACCCTTCAAAAATCAAATCAGAATGAATTTCGTCTGAAATGATTAATACCTTATTTTCAATACAAATCCGGGCGAGTTCGGTAAGTTCTTTTTTATTCCAAGCCATTCCTCCCGGATTATGCGGATTACTCAACAACAACAATTTTGTTTTCGATGTAATTTTTTGTTTCAGGTCTTCCAGATCAAAATAATAACGGCCATTTTCCAAACGAAGCGGATTTTCAATCAGTTCTCTGCCAGTTCCCTTTACCGAATCAAAAAAAGGAAAATATACCGGAGGTTGAATAATCACTCCATCACCTGGCTTCGAAAGTGCTTCAATGGCCAAAGTCAGACCCGCAACCACTCCCGGACTAAAACTGATCCATTCAGGCTTAATTTTCCAATTGTGCCGACGTTGTAACCAATTGACAATTGATTGATTATATGCTTCTCCACGAAAAGTATATCCAAATATTTCATGTTCAGCACGTTTCCTGATAGCCTCAACAATAAAATCAGGAGTTCTGAAATCCATATCGGCGACCCAAAGCGGCAGCAAATTGGCCGTTCCAAAAAACGAATTTCGAGCATCATATTTAAGGCAATTGGTATTTGTGCGGTCAATCAGTTCATCAAAATTGTATATTTTCATTTTAATCAATGTATTTCAATCATTTTAAGATAATTAAGCTCATCTTCTCTTTCAACTTTCAGTACAAAATTGAAACGGTTTAACGAAAGGCATAAATCAAAATCGGCAACCGGTGCCCATTCCTGTTTCTCAGGAGCGAAAAACCGGGCTCCATCTCCATTTCGTAACTGCTCAACCATGGCAGGAAAATCGTTTGCAACACCTTCAAGTTCATTCTTAATATATACAGCCAAAAGAGTGTCCTCATCTGTTGGAAACTGGCAACTATATCCCATACAAACCAGAGAAACTTTTTTAGGATTTCTCATTCGGATATACTCAACGATTGCTCCGGCATTTACGAAACTTCCGGTTATTATCTCGTCGGCATAAATAGCATTGGCAATTCCCTGGGTTCCTGAACTTGTGGTGTGAACCATGGTTTTCCCAATCAAATTGGCTTCCAATAATTGTGAAGGTGAATTTCCGAAGTCGAAACCTTCAGGTTTTTGCTCATTTCGTTCGCCAACCAATATGAAATCGGGGTTCTGTTGTTTTAACTGATAAGCCTTTTCGAGGCTACCAACCGGATAAATCTTTTGAATGCCATTTCCAAAAGCATAGCAAGCTGTCGAAAAGGCCCTGAAAACATCGATGATCACCGTTAAACCTTTGGCCTTTTTGGCACCTTCGAGCAGTTGCAATATTTCAATTTCCATGAACGAATCTTTGTTTTTACATTGAAATTATTTGTAGTAACTTGTATATATGGTAATTGAACACTTTGTTTACATTGGTTTAATGTTCCTTCATTTCGTTAACAAAAGCATAATACATCATTAACGTATGTTTTTCAACATGTATGCTAAAGAACATGTATGTTTGTAGCGTATTAAAAACAAAGAAAAATGAAAACAATTAAAACAATTTCAAAATTAACAATGTTGTTCGCATTTGTAGCAATTGCAAACACATTAATGGCATCAGGAAACTTAAAAGTTAACATCCTTCCTCTTACTTCTGAGAAAGCTGTAGTAGCAATTTCTAACACCACAGCCAGCAATTTCCAAATCAGCATTGCAAACGACAACGGTGAAACCATCTATTATAAGGAAACAGGTGCTGACAGCAAAGATTACCGCAAAATCTTCGATTTCTCAAATCTCGAAGATGGGGATTACAAATTAACGGCTTCTGTTGATGGTTTAACCACCGAGCGTTCGTTCAAAGTTGACAAGAGGAACATCGCTGTGGGGAAAGAAAAAACTGATATGGAACCTTACTTCGCTTACAAAGAAGGTGTTCTTGTACTTTCTTACCTCAATTTTTCCGAGGAAAATGTAAGTCTCAATTTCTACGACAAAGACGATTTGGTTTACACAAAAGAACTCGGCAACAAATTCAACTTAAACGAAGGATTTGATATGTCTAAACTGGCTAATGGTGAATATACTGTAGTTCTTTCAACCAATGACAAGAGTTACAATTACAACGTAGAAGTAAAATGATCACATCAAAAAGATTATTCAAATAAAGAAATGCGGTTCCAAAAGGGGTCGCATTTTTTTTGTGCCATTAAAATTGTGAAAGTGAACCAGAAATTGATCGAAATTCCCGACAGAAAGCATTTCAATTGTCATCAAAAATAAAAGCTAAATTTGCAACTCAATTATTTCAAAATTCATGAGAAGGGAAGATGTTGAAATTATGGCTCCGGTTGGTTCTTATGAATCGCTGATGGCGGCCATTCAGGCAGGGGCAGGATCGGTTTATTTTGGTGTGGAGCAACTAAATATGCGAGCTCGATCGTCGAACAATTTCACGATTGACGATTTAAAGAAAATCACGGAATTAGCTCATTCCAAAGACGTAAAAACCTATCTGACCGTTAATGTGGTAGTTTTCGATACCGAACTTGAACAACTTCACCAGATTATTGATGCAGCTAAAGATGCTGGTATTTCAGCAATTATTGCTTCCGATATTTCTGCCATTATATACGCCCGCCAGATTGGCGTCGAGGTTCACATATCCACTCAAGTAAATATTACCAACATCGAAGCCGTCAGGTTTTACGCCCAATATGCTGATGTGGTGGTACTTGCCCGCGAAATGAACCTTGGCCGCGTTTGGGAAATCTCAGACCAGATTCGGGAACAAAATATTACCGGACCTTCCGGAGAATTGGTTAGACTCGAAATGTTTGTACATGGCGCACTTTGTATGGCCATTTCAGGAAAATGTTATTTGAGCTTACATGAAATGAATTCATCAGCGAACCGTGGAAGTTGCATGCAATCGTGCCGCAGGGCATACATTGTCACCGACAAGGAAACTGGCGCTGAACTTGAAATTGACAACGAATACATCATGTCGCCCAAAGACCTTCGCACCATTCATTTCCTGAATAAATTGCTCGATGCTGGCGTTTCTGTTTTGAAAATTGAAGGAAGAGCGCGCTCTCCCGAATATGTTTATACTGTTGTTGAATGTTACCGAGAAGCTGTTCAGGCTTACTTCGACGATTTTTTTACTGATGATAAAGTTGCCAATTGGGACGAGCGGTTGGCTTCCGTTTTTAACCGTGGATTTTGGGATGGCTATTATCTTGGTCAACACCTTGGTGAATGGAGTAACAACTACGGATCGCTGGCAACACATCGGAAAGTCTATGTTGGCAAAGGCATCAATTACTTCTCGAACCTGAAAGTGGCCGAGTTCAAACTTGAAACCGGACCTTTAAAAGTTGGCGATGAAATATTCATTACCGGACCAACGACTGGTTTGGTTAAAACCACAGTTACTGAAATTCAACTCGACAAACAATCAGTTATGGAAGCGCCCAAAGGCTCTTACATTTCGATTCCTGTTGACACAAAAATCAGGAAATCGGACAAACTGTATAAAATTGTTGAAGCTACGGAGGTTAAACAGCAATAAGTAATAAAATTGAAATAGTAAAGTATCTATTTCAATTTATCCCATAAAGGTAATTGACTTCTCCAACAAGCGTTTATGAATTTTGCAACTCAAGCGACTTCTTGGGTCTGGGGGAGGAAAAATACGTCAGCAAATCGTTTTAGATACTTAATTTCTGCTTGTTACTACTTTCTGTCCTGTGTTTTTCACCTATTCTTTACAACTTTAAAAAAGGAAATTTATTTGTCAGCAAGTCAATAAATTGCAACTAATAATAGTTACATTTACACCATAAAAAGTATTGAATGGGAACAAAGGAAAAGCTGATTGAACGGTTTAAAGGACAACCAAAAGATTTTAGTTTTAATGAACTAACACGCTTATTTCAAGTTCTTGGATTTGAAGTCAGTCAAAAAGGAAAAACATCTGGCTCTCGCATTGAGTTTGTCAACAGCGAAAAAGAACTCTCTTACGGTGCTCATAAACCGCACCCCGACAGCACAATAAAAAGCTATGTAATGAAGCAAATATTGGAATTTATAACTTCGAACAAACTTATTTAGATCATATTATGGGAACACTAAAATACAAAGGCTATTCAGGAACCGTAGAGTATAGCGAAGAAGATAACTGTCTGTTCGGTAAGGTAATAGGAATGAATAAAAACATTATATCCTATGAAGGCAGCACGGTAGAGGAATTGAAAGCTGATTTTGAGTCTGGAATTGACTTATACCTCGAAAGTTGCAAAGATCGAGGTGTTAAGCCTCAAAAACCATATAGCGGAACACTAAATATCAGGATTTCATCAGAGTTACACAGTCAATTGGCGCTAAAAGCACAAATGACCGGACGATCAATCAATGCGATTATTAAAGATGCTTTAATAAGTCAACAGGACTAACTGGAAAAACGAACAATCTTCGTATTTTTGGGCAAATTTTACCTTCTATGCGAAAAGTTATTATTATTTCAGGAATTGCACTTTTGGTTGCTGCGGCAGCCTTCCTGACCATTAAATATTTCCCGCGAAAAGTAGAAAAACCCGTCATCCAGACATTCTCAACCAAGCAGAACCCGGCATTCAAGGCGGTTCCGCAAAAATGTCCGTTGATGATTGAAATAAAAAACACGGAAGGTTTTAGCAAAGAATTGAAAGGAAATCATCCAATCATAGCTGAACTTAAGGGGATTAAGGAAATTGACGAACTATTTTCAAGTGTTGGTAAGTTTTATGATTTTGCAGCCAGCCATTCGGGAATCAAGAATCTGTTTATTGGAAAATCAGTCATAGTTTCGATCAATCTTACTGGGAAGAACCAACTTACAGGTCTTTTTCTTGTTCAGATGAACGACAAAAACGAATCGAATTCGGTTACTGAAACTGTTTCCTCCGATTTGGGATCTCAATATACAATTACTAGAAAAAATTACGACAACACAACAGTTTTTAATGCCCGATCGGCTGAACTCGATTTCTTTTATGCCTGTGTCAATGATATTTTCATGGTTAGCGAAGACTTTATTCTGCTTGAACAAGCCATCAGGCAAACCAATTCTCAAAGCTTGCTCGACAACTACGAATTTACTGAACTCTACAAAACGATTGATGAAAATGCTTTTGCAAACATCTTCATCAACCATTTAACTATCCATCAGCTGCTTGCTAAATTTGTTTCTCCTGAAATTCGCAAAACAGTAGGACAAATAAATTCATATTCAAGCTGGTCGGAACTTGATCTTACTCTGAAGCCTTCAGAGCTGGAAATGAACGGTTATAGTATGACAAAAGATTCGAGCGATAATTACCTCAACATTTTCAGGAACCAGGAAGCGCAGAAAATGACGATCGAGAAAGCCATTCCTGCCAATGCCTCCTATTTCGTTGCCCTGAATCTGAAAAACACCTCTGAATATCTGGATCGTTATGAGTCGTACATTAAGTCAAACGGCAATTATTATCCCCGGGAAATGAGCCTGATGGAATTTCAGAAGAAAACAAAAACCGATGCGATCCGCTTATTCAAAGAGATTGGTGCAACACAGGTCGCCGGAGTTTATACCTCTATCAATAAATCAGATCCCGGACAAAATCGCTTTTTTGTGTCCGAAATAATTGATGAGTCTGATGCAAAGGAGAAAATCGCTAAAACGGTATCAGAATTCAGTAATACCAACAAAGGTATGGCAGATAACCTTCATACTGAATTTTTTATCAGCAATAAAAATTCATTCGATATTTATCGCCTGCCTATCAGCAATATGGCGGAGTCGCTCTTTGGGCGTGCATTCTCTGGTATAAGCGGCAACTACTTCGTTTTGTTCCATAAATACCTCATTTGGGGCGATAATTTACCAGGATTGAAGAGCTACCTGCAAAGTCTGGCTTCAGGAAAAACACTGGCCAACGACTCTATTTATAAGGACTATATAAAAAACGGCCAACAGAAAGCAAACTTCAATGTCTATGCAAAAGTGCCCAAAGTCTTTCGGTTAAAAGATGTTTTACTGAAATCTGAGCTCAGTGCTAAATTGTCGGCCAGCGAAGAGTCAATCCGTAAATTCACAACCTTTTCGTGGCAACTTTCTTCTTCCGGAAATATGATTAAGAATAGGATCAACCTGAAATATGATCCAAATCTAAAAGAAGAACCTCAGGCTATCTGGCAACTGAAGCTCGATGCACCACTCGCTCAAAAGCCGAAACTGGGGCTTAATCACAAAGACCTTCCAAATCGCGAAATGATTGTTTGTGATAAAAAGAACAATATTTACCTTATTAATAAAGAAGGTACTATTCTCTGGACAATGAACATTCCGGGCGAGATTATTTCCGACATTCATCAGATTGACATCTACCAGACAAAAAGGTACCAATACCTTTTCAATACCAAAACGCAGTTGTATCTTATCGACCGGATGGGAAAAAATGTACGTAAATTTCCGGTTAACCTTAAATCGACAGCCTCAAACGGAGTTTCGGTTGCTGAATTTGGGAAAAATAGAGAATACCGCTTTTTTATTGCCGGAGAAGACAAAAAAATATACGCTTACGACCGTGACGGAATTTTGATTCCAAAATGGAATTTTGATGTAACTGAAAGCCTGGTTACCAAACCAATCTGCCATTATAATCTCGATGGAAAAGATTACATTGTTTTCAATGATAAACAAAACACCTATTTCCTCGATCGACAAGGAAAAAGCCGTGATATTCAAACAGTAGCTTTTAACCGCTCCGATAATCAAATGTTTTTCATCAACGAAGGAAATCCCAGATTAATTTCGACTGATCAATCCGGAAAAATTCATATTCAGGACTTTACTGGTCAGGAAGAAATAAAAGAAGTTGGTAAATTCGCTGCTGATCATCGGTTTGCAGCTGCAGATCTGGATGGAAACGGTTCTTTAGAATATCTTTTTGCTGAAGGAAAAAAATTGACAGCATTCACTTCGGACGGCAAAAAAATATTTGAAAAGAGTTTCACAAATGACATCAGCGAAACTCCATCAGTATATAACCTTGCACCCGGAATTACCAAAATCGGTATGGTAACCAAGGGTGATAATAAAATTTATCTGCTCGATAAAAAAGGTGCGGTCACATGGGGATTCCCGTTGACTGGGAACACTTCGTTTGTGCTGGAAAAATTTAACGACTCAAACTCCTATTTCAACCTTTTGGTCGGAAATGAAGATGGAACTGTAGTAAATTACAAAATTGAATAACAGCTACTCGCTTCATTTACAGATATTTTTATCATTGGAATTCATGTATTTGGAAAAGCTTGAGCCGTTACAACTTCTCGTCCCGATTGTGCTGGTAGTCATTTCCGGCGCTTATGAAGCAATGTCGTCTGGAGCAAAAAAAATCAAAAGAGGCGAACGTATAAGTGTTGAATTTTTACCGGCTGTTCTTCCTTCAGGATTGACCCCTGAAGAATTGAACGAGCTTGTAAAACAGCGGATTACTGAGGCCAAAGGTTAGTTCATTCAGGCTTGGCTGGTTTTGCCTGTAAACTGAACAGTTTCTGAAACTTCATTGGAATTGGGGTGTCGAAACGAAGTGCTTTTCCGGTAACCGGATGCTTAAATGATAAAACCCTTGCATGAAGTCCCATTTGGCCAATCGGATTTAATTTTGCACCATATTTTTTATCGCCGGTAACGGGAAATCCAATGTCTTTCATGTGAACACGGATCTGATTTTTACGGCCTGTTTCGAGTTTTACTTCCAGCAACGAAAATACCTTATTTGTTTTCAGCACTTTGTAATGTGTCACAGCTTTTTGTCCATCGTCGGGCGTTTGGCTCGAATACACCACCAAAGCCTTATTTTCTTTCAGCCATGACGTGACAGTTCCTTCTGCTTTCTCAATAACTCCCTCAACTATTGCAACATACGAACGCTCAATGATGGAATTATTCCAATCTTTTTGCAGTATTTCCTGAATCTTTTTATTTTTTGCAAACATCATCAAACCAGAGGTGTCACGATCGAGTCGGTGAACAATGAAAATCAGGTTATTCGGATCGAATCTCTTTACGTATTCGCTCAATATACTGTATGCTGTTTTTTGCTTTTCAGTTTCTGATGCCATTGACAATAAGCCATTTGCCTTATCTATAACTATAATACTGGCATCTTCGTGTACAATACGCAATCCACGAAAACGTGGTTTTTCTTCTGCCCGTTTTTTATTCAGGAAAACCATTTGACCTCGCTTCAAAGGAAAATCAAATTTGGTGGTTACCATGTCATCAACACTTACCTGTTTATGCGCCAGCAACGATTTAATGGTGGTTCTATTCTTTTCGGGGAATTTCTCAATCAGGAATTTCATTAATTCTGAAGTCTCGGTAACCTTCACGGCTACTTCCTTTAATTTTTCAGGTTGAAAGCCTGTTTTTTTCTGTGGGTATTTCATGTAATTATCTGATTATCTTAATTTTTCCACCTCGTCCGAGTTTTATAATGCTCGATGGAACAGCTTTTTGTGTATCATCTTGTCTGTATTTCACCACATAGTCAACCGCATCAATAATCTCCTGATCGATTTTATCAAAGTTCTGCGGCGATGGTTTTCCGCTTACATTGGCCGAAGTAGAAACAATCGGGCGCTTAAACCGGCGAATTAGGTCGCTGCTGAAGACCTCAGTTGTGAAACGAATACCAATGCTTCCATCTTCGGCAATCAGGTTTCTCGCCAGATTTTTGGCTCCATCATAAATGATGGTAAGTGGCTTATCCGACAATTCAATCAAATCGAAAGCAACCTCAGGAATTTCATCTACAAAACGATCAAGCAATGACGGATTTTCCATCAGAACCAACATGCTTTTCGAGTCATCGCGCTTTTTGATGTCATAAATTCGCTTCACCGCTTCTTCATTGTTTGCATCGCAGCCAAGTCCCCAAATGGTGTCGGTAGGATACAAAATGACCCCACCTTTCTGTAGTACTTCAAGCGCCGCTTTTATATCTTCATTCATTCAACAAGGTATTATACAATTGTTTTAATTGGCGGGCAAAATTGGACGGAGTGTAAAGTTGAGCATGGATTATTCCTTTTGAAATCATCGATTCTCTCAGATTATCATCGGCAAGTAGCATAGCAAGAGTCTTCCCTATTTCTTCAGGTTTATCCGGATTAACATACAAAACAGCATCGCCTCCAACTTCAGGCAAACTACTTGTTAGTGATGTAATTACCGGACACCCAGATGCCTGTGCTTCTGCCACTGGAAGTCCAAATCCTTCAAAAAAAGAAGGATAGACCATTACCTGGGCCATCTGGTACAATATTGCCAATTCAGCATCAGGAATGCGTGTAAGAAAAAACACTTCGAGACGGTTAAGATCTGCTTCTATAAACTTCTGTACTTTATGCTTATAATCCGTCAATTTGCCCACAACGACAAGCGGAACGTATGTTTTTGATTGAACCATACCTTCGAGTAAACCCAATAAATTTTTCCGTGGTTCAACTGTTCCCACCGAAAGAATAAATTTCTGTGGAAGTTGGTATTTTTTTCGCAACTCAAATTTTTGCGCTTCTTCAGCCCGCTCAAAAAAAACAGGATTTATGGACTGATAAATGACTTTAATTCTTTCTTCCGGAACGAAAAAGTAAGTCATCAAATCTTGCTTGGTCTGTTCCGAAATTGCATGAATCCGGGTAGCAACCTTGCAAGCGTGCCTGAATTTCCGGTCATAAATTTTTCGGTCGATGATCGGATAATATTGTGGATACCGAAGATATATCAGATCGTGAATGGTTACCACCGTCTTTACATTGAACTTTTCAATCCTGAGGGGCAATTCATGACTTAATCCATGGTAAACATCCAGTTTCAGCGCTCCTGCCAACCTGCCAATTTGAAAACTTCGCCAGAAATTTTTCATTTTCTTCCACAAGAAACTATTAGGTTTTATTTCAGTCGAATTTTCAGGAGGGTTAAAAAGAGGGTTCCGGGTTCCGGGATGAAAAAGGAAATACCGATCGTTCGGATATTGGCGCGCAATGGCAGTAATGCTGTTACGGCTGAAGTTTCCTAGTCCGGCAGCATTGTTAAAAGCGCGTTTGGCATCAAATCCGATTTTCATGAAAGCATATATTTTTTAAATAATAAGCTCTGGAATTAAGGCTTTAAAAGTTCTTTGGCTTTAATTTTTATGATCTTGCCATTTCTTGAAATCACAAGTTCGCCGTCTTCTTTTTGCTTGGATGCCAACAACCTACTGTACGACAAACTAATTCCCTGAAGAATTTTTGTTCGTAAATCTTTAATGTTTTCTCTCGTCATTTCGTCCAAGTTAATAAGCTAATGCATAATCTGTTATTTTATCCAAAGATAAGTTTTATTTGCAGAACAGGACCCAAAGTCGCTATTCCTGAGATTCGTTAATATGAAATACGAAAGCCGACTCTCATCGGCTTTTTTCTCTTATCGTATGGATTATTTGAAATCCTTCAATCCTTCAAAATTCAAGGTTGCAAAGTAATCGTCAAGCGTTTCGGCGCGGCGAATCTGGATGACTTCACCGTTTTCACGAAGCAACAATTCAGCCGAACGTGTTTTGCCGTTATAATTGAAACCCATGGCATGACCGTGAGCTCCGGTATCGTGCATCACCACTATATCGCCGGGTTCCAGAACCGGCAATTTGCGGTTAATGGCAAATTTATCGTTGTTCTCGCACAACGAACCGGTTACATCATACACTTCGTTACAAGGTTGATCTTCTTTGCCCATCACGGTAATATGGTGATATGAACCGTACAACGCGGGCCGCATAAGGTTGGCCATGCTTGAGTCGAGTCCGGCGTATTGTTTGTATGTTTTTTTGATGTGAAGCACTTTCGATACAAGAAACCCAAATGGACCTGTCATTGCACGGCCAGACTCAAAGTAAATGCGAAGTGATTTCAATCCGTTGGCGACAATTTTTTCCTGATACAATTTTTCAATTCCACGGCTCATAAAATCCAGATCAACAGGCTGATCGCTTGGCCGATAAGGAATTCCGATTCCACCACCCAAATTGGCAAATTCAATTTCGATGCCCACTTTCTCTTTGATCTCGACAATCAGGTCGAAAAGAATTTCAGCAGTTTCGACAAAATAGGCAGCATCTAATTCGTTGGAAGCGACCATGGTGTGCAGGCCAAAACGTGTAACGCCTTTGTCTTTCAGCATTTGGTATCCTTCGAACAATTGCTCGCGGGTGAAACCGTATTTGGCTTCTTCCGGATGACCAATAATCGTGTTTCCTTCTTTCAATGCACCCGGATTGTAGCGGAAGCAAACCAATGATGGCAGACCAACATTTTTCTCGAGGTATTCGATGTGCGAAATATCGTCGAGATTAATGATGGCGCCCAATTCGACGGCTTTTTTATACTCAGAAACCGGCGTGTCGTTGGAGGTAAACATGATTTCGTCGCCCGACATTCCCAATTTTTCGGCGATCACCAATTCGGCAATTGAACTACAGTCAATACCAAAACCTTCTTCACGCATAATTTTCATCAAATACGGGTTTGGCGCCGATTTGATGGCATAATATTCTTTGAATCCCGGATTCCACGAAAATGCTTTGATGAATTTACGGGCATATTCGCGGATTCCTTTTTCATCGTAAATATGGAAAGGCGTAGGTGTTTGTTCTATGATTTTTTCGATCTGTTTTTTCGAAAATGGTAATTGTTTCGTCATTATAATTTGTTAAAATATTGGCCTGCAAATTTACAGAATTTTATAAACAAAGCACATCTGCTATCAGTTCATCACTTAAATAGCCCGATGCAATTTCTTTTACTTCGCCTTCCATGCGGATATTCCAGGCTTCATCAATCTCCAGCTGTAAAACGCCACCCGGCATTTTTACTGTTAATTTTCGGTCGGTGAGGCCTTTTTTGACCATTACTGCCGCCACAGCGCACGACGAACTTCCGGAGGCCAGCGTATAGCCAGCGCCACGTTCCCAAATCAGAATTTCAACCTCGGTGCGCGACAAAACCTTGGCAAACTGAACATTGATTCGGTTCGGAAATATCGGGTGATTCTCGATGTCGGAACCGTGTTTCAGGATTTCGGCCTTGACCAGCTTATCGCGCAGAATAACACAGTGCGGATTTCCAACCGAAACGCAATTAATCAGGTAAGCTTCATCAACAATATTAAGCGGATGATCAAAGCATTCGATTTCGTCGCAAATCACCGGAACCTTTCGCGAACCGAAAATAGCTTTTCCCATGTCCACTTTTATCCGGTTGGCTTTCCCGTTGGTTTCGATGGTCACTTCAGCAGTAACCACTCCGCCAAGAGTTTCGATAGTAAATATTTTGCCTGAAGTATGGCCATAATCGTACAGATATTTGGCAAAAATGCGCAATCCATTGCCGCTTTTTTCAGCTTCCGAACCATCAGGATTATAGATTTTCAGGCCAAAATCGGCTTTCGAAGAAGGAACTTTCAGCAAAATTCCATCCGAACCAATTCCATAATGGACATCGCAAAGAAACTGTATATTTTTCTCATTCAACCGGAAAGAAATTCCGGCCTGATCGAGCACAAAATAATCGTTTCCCAGTCCGTGTGATTTGACAAAAAAGTTCTGCATAATGATCTTATTTTCTGATTGTTATTTCATCTATTTATTTACTGATCCGATGAACTCGAAGTCATCGGATCAGTAACCGAGAACGGTAAGTAAAAAGCTGATCGGTAGTTCCGGCATTTTCGCGGCTCCAGGCCAGTTGTGTGATATCGTTCGACGAAAGTGCATTTTGCATCGCTTTCGTGTAAGCATCTTTCCTGAAACTTGATTTAATCTGATCCAACTCGCCTTTCGAAAGTGTTTGTGCCAACAATGTATTAACTGTCATAAAGCAGATTATAAGTAAAACCAACTTCATTTGATTCTGATTTTGTATGGTTTAAGCGTGCTAAAAATAACCATTAATCCAGAAAGCTAACTATTTTAGGAAAGCTTCTTTTAATTCGGCAAGTTGATCATCGTTTAAACCTTCGGGTTCGTTGCCCGATTGCATGGACATAAACCAGATTTGTGCCGATTTTGAAAGTATGTCAATCATATCGAATGCATCAGAAGCGGTTTCGCCAATGGCAAATGCACCGTGTTTTTCCCAAATCACCACCTCGTGGCCAGCCTTAAAGCCTTCAATGGTCGCATCAGCAATTTTGTGGCTTCCGGGCAAAATATACGGAACCATAAAAACACCTCTCGGAACAAATACAAATGCCTCGGGGTGCATTCCCCAAAGGGTTTTATTCAGCATTTCGGCGGTCTGAAACCTCGGAATCTGGGTCATTGCAACCAGTTCGTTCGGATGGGTATGAACGACGGCCTTGTTTTTCGATCCGGTGCTGACCAATAAATTATGAACGGCTAAATGGGTTGGCAATTCAGAAGTAGGCCTGAAATTGTAGAGGTTACGCCTTTTCAGGGTGATGATGTGATAGGCATTCCCTTTTTTGTTCATTTTGATGATGCAGGCATTTTTCATTGGATTGATTGCCAGGTCGCGCATACGTTTTCCTGTTCCGGTAACAAAAAAATAAAGGTTTGCCAAAGCTTCATAACTGCGCTCAAGCTGAAACATGGGGAAGTGTTCCAGTTCAAAATCATTGTCAACCATCATTTCCGACAGGTTTACAGAAATATTACCGGCATTTCGTTCGGCCCAACCTTTTTGCCAAAGGTAATTTGCCAAACCAGCCACTTCAGTAATCGTCTTTGCAATCTTTTTGTTCTCCTGAAAAAATTCCTTCATATCAATTTTTGGTTTTTATGTTTCGCCAAGTCATAAAACTAACCTATCACACTTTCCGACTTGTTTTTGAGTTGGTAAATTTACAGGATACAACCCTATATCCGGTAAGCTTTTCAAATGGATTGATGGTAATCTTAACAATCAATTTATACATGGACAAAAGATAAGTACTTGATTTGCAATTTCAGCCTTGAAAAACTTATCGTTTGATAATGAGGTTGATAGTTAAAGATTTTCGGACAAGGCGAAAAATTACACACAAAACAGATGCAAAAAAGATAATTTTTATATTTTTGCACCGTCTTTAAAGAAAAGACAACGAAGGATTGACCCATGGTGTAATTGGCAACACAACTGATTTTGGTTCAGTAGAGTCTAAGTTCGAGCCTTAGTGGGTCAACATTTAAAACAAATAATTCAAGCTTTGGCATGTGGTTATTTGTTTTGCTTATTGAAAATTGTCCTGTGGTGTAATTGGCAACACGTCTGATTCTGGATCAGAAGAGTTCAGGTTCGAAACCTGACAGGACAACAAATAACCTCTGTAATTCGATAGATTACAGAGGTTATTGTTTTTAAAGCGACATTTTCCACATAGTACTTCTAAAAAATTTCAAACATTTATCATCAATTATTGATGATAAGGGCATTATCTTCTTCGCCGAATTTGTACCTACTATTTTCGTAAATTGCAAACACATAAAAATTGGTATTAACCATACAAAAACATCTGATTGGTGATGGTTGTATTGCTTAAATATAAACGAATAAGGCATTCTAACTGTCTGGATTGAAACCAAAATGTAAGGATTCGCTGTTTTAACGGGATATTGATATGAATGAGCAGGATAAAATAGGAGAAGCACTCGCTGTGGATTTAGAAGTATTTAGTTTTAACGATCTCTTCAATCTTGAGGAAATTCAGCGGCTACAAGATTTATTTGCTGATGCACACGAAGTAGCATCTATAATTACACATCCTGATGGACGCCCGATTACCAACCCCAGTAACTTTACCCGATTGTGCAACGACATCATTCGCACGACAGAAAAAGGATGTGCCAACTGCTTTAAATCGGATGCCATCATTGGCCGACACAACCCTTCCGGCCCTGTTGTTCAGACTTGTTTGAGCGGAGGTTTGTGGGATGCGGGTGCCAGCATCACCATAGGTGGCAAGCATATCGCAAACTGGCTCATTGGGCAGGTTCGTAACGATGCATTGAATGAAGAGCAAATGTTGGCGTATGCCGGTCAGATTGGAACAAACCGCGAAGATTTTAAGCAAGCGCTGAATGAAGTTCCTCAAATGTCGCTGGAGAAATTTAATAAAATAGCACAGCTATTGTTTGCTTTTGCCAATGAGCTATCAGTTAAATCGTACAATAAACTGAAGCTTCAATTGCAAATTGCCGAACAGCAAAAAGTTACAAAACAACTGGACGAAAGCAGGGAGAATCTTTCCATGACCTTACATTCCATTGGCGATGGCGTAATTTCAACCGATATCAATGGATTGATTGTCAATATGAATCCAGTAGCCGAAAAACTTTGTGGTTGGGATTTGGCTAATGCCAAAGGAAAGGCATTGACTGAAATTTTCAACATCATTAATGAAGAAACCCGCGAAACTGTAGCCGATCCTGTAAAAAAAGTATTGGAAAGCGGCGAAATAGTCGGGCTTGCAAACCATACTGTTTTAATAAGCCGAAAAGGTGAAGAGTTTCAAATTGCAGACAGCGCAGCACCTATTCGCGACAAGCAAGGAATCACAACCGGCGTTGTATTGGTTTTTTCGGATGTTACGGAGAAATATATTGCACAAAAGAAGCTGGAAGAGAGTGAGGAAAAATACAGGCAGGCTTTTCAAACTACCAGCGATGCAATCAGCATCAACCAGCGTGATGGAGTTTACATTGATGTTAACGATGGTTTTACAAATCTTACAGGTTATACCCAGGAAGATGTAGCGGGGAAGATGTCAACCGATATCGATATTTGGGTAATTCCCGAAGATTACGAAAAACTGGCTGTGGGTCTCAGAGAGAGAGGTTTTGTTAAAAATATCGAATCAAAATTTCGGTGCAAAGACGGCTCCCTGAAAACAGCCATTATCTCGGCCAATATCATTGTATTGAACAATGAACCTCATATTCTGACTATTGCACGCGATATCACCGTGCGCAAACAGATGGAAGAATTAATCCTCAAAAGCAAACAGCAGTATGATAATTTAGTTTCCAATATACCTGTTGGTGTTTATGTTTTGCATACCAAGCCCGAAGGTACATTTGCACTCGATTACGTCAGCCCCAGAATGGCAGAAATGCTCGATTTAAGTATTGAAAGTTTAATTGCAAATGTCGATACAATTTTCAAAGCCATTCATCCTGATGATTCAGAAGGCTTTGCCAGATTAAATCAGGAAGGAATACAACAAAAGCGGCCTTTCGACTGGAAAGGACGTATTGTAATTAAAGGAGTTGCCAGGTGGATGCACTTTAGATCACGACCCCAGGAGCTGGAAAATGGTGATACTTTGTGGCATGGACTAATCGTTGATATCACTGAACGAATGTTGGCTGAAGAAGAAATCAAACATCAAAACGGAGAACTTATCAAACTAAATGCCGAAAAGGACAAATTTTTCTCGATCATTGCTCACGATCTGCGCAGCCCATTCAATAGTTTTTTGGGGTTAACGCAAATCATGGCCGAAGAATTACCAACCCTGACGATGGCTGAAATACAGAATATTGCAGTCAGTATGAGCAAATCGGCCACTAATTTATACCGCTTGCTCGAAAACTTATTGGAATGGTCACAAATTCAAAATGGAGCATTTCCTTTTAGTCCTGAAGTCATTCCATTGCGTATGGTTGCCGGTGGATGTATTGATATGATTCATGAGGCAGCCAAAAACAAAGACATTGAAATAGCAAATGATATTGATGATGGAATCCATGTTTTTGCTGACAGAAACATGATTCAAACCATCATCCGCAACCTTGTTTCAAATGCCGTAAAATTTACTCCCAAAAGTGGAAAAGTTTATCTTTCAGCCAAAGTGTCGGAGAACCAATACGTTGAGATTGCTGTTAATGATTCTGGTATAGGAATGAGTCAACTCCTGATTGATAATTTATTCAGGATTGATGTGGAAACGAATAGATTGGGTACTGAAAGCGAACCCAGCGCCGGATTAGGATTGCTGCTTTGCAAAGAATTCGTTGAAAAACAAGGCGGAAAAATTTGGGTAGAAAGTGAAGTCGGAAAAGGAAGTACATTTTATTTTTCGATCCCAATGGCTTAATTGACTTGACAGAACAACAATTAAGCTCTGTAATTCAATAGATTGAAATGGGTTTCTTTTACAGTTTCTTCAAGAAGCCATTTTTCTTTTGCTCAATATATTTTCATGTATCTGTATAATATGTATTTTGGCAGCATGTACCGCTCCAGTGACTGGGTGACTCGAAATCACCCCGTCAGTCATCCATAAATTCTCAGGATTTTCTGGAGTTCTTCAATTTTGACTTTTCGCTCATACGAAAAATTGCTACTTGATTCCTGAAGATAGCCGAATAAAAACAAAGATTTCCGAAGATAATTGACTTTCGCGAGTGTGAATGAATGTTCGATTTCCTGACCGAGGACTTTCAAAATGTCAGCCAGTTTTTCCAATTGGTTATCACTGGTAAAATGCTCTTTTGCTATCCATAAAAAATCTTCATTTTCAAGCACAATTACCTGATCAATATCCAGTTTCAGTTCCTGAATCAGTTCCTCCCGAACAGCTGTTTCCATCTGTTCCTGCTGGTTTTCCTCTTTCATTTTTAAAATGCGGCGAAGCAAAATAGCCAGAAAAATTCCCATTTCTTCGATCTGGCGGATCAGGTAATCGCATGATGGCATAGCGTTTCGGATAAGATTTTTAACTTCGAGTTCCCAATTTATGAAATCTTATGAAGAAGCTGATCACATTTTCAATAATCTTTTTGCTCTGCCTAAATTTAAATGCCCAGAAAAAAACAAGGCAGCCGCTTGATTCGATTGGTTTTGCCACAAAAGCCTGGCAAATGGATTCAATTGTTAAACGGATTGACAGAAGGTATGGTGAATCCATTCATTCGGTTAACAAACTGAACGGGCTGAACAATACGATTGCTTTCAGGCTCGCAATCTGTCCGCACGATGATTATACTTATGCCGGATTTCTTTACGAGAGCGTTTTACCATATATCAAGGCAAAAACCATCATTGTTTTTGGCGTGGCACATAAGGCTAAAAAGTTCAATATTGAACAGAAACTGGTGTTCGACAGTTTTAATGAATGGAAGGAACCTTACGGGAACCTTAAAATTTCTCCTCTGCGCGAAACAATCATTGAAAATTTACCCAAAGCTGATTACATCGTTCACGACAGTTTGCAACAGGCTGAACATTCCGTCGAAGCCCTAATACCTTTCCTTCAGCATTATAACCGCGACATTCAGATTATTCCAATCCTGATTCCCGCTATGAATTTCGATTTGATGAAAAAATATTCGATGGAGCTGGCAAAGGTTATTGACTTGGTTATGAAGAAAAACAAACTGAAATGGGGCGATGATTTGGCATTGCTGATTACGAACGATGCTGTTCATTATGGCGACGAAGAATGGGGCGGAAAGAATTATGCCACTTACGGCTGCGACCAGTCGGGCTATGAAAAGGCCGTGAACCACGAAAATGAGATTATCCGCACTTCGTTGCTCCCGAAGCTCGATCCTGAAAATATCCATCAGTTTTTCAACTATACCGTACAGCCCGGAAACTGGCGCGAATACCAGTGGCCTTGGTGCGGGCGGTATAGTGTGCCTTTCGGATTACTGACTGGAATGTACCTGAGCCAGATCAGAAGTGAAGAAATACCCGCAGGAATAAAACTGGGATATTCAACCAGCATTGCCCAAAAACCTTTGCCCGTTGAAGACCTGAAAATGGGGAAAACAGCCATCGCTACGCTGCATCACTGGGTGGGATATGCGGCAATTGGGTATAAATAACATTTAAAAGCCGTATGCGGCTTTACGTAAGTCTTTCAGTGATTTAATCGGATTTTCAGGTTTCAGATATTTCGCCAGGAAGCCATGAATTTTTACCCTGATTTCCTGCGCCGTTTTCGAGTCTGTCCGGTCGAATGAATGTCCGCCCGGAGCATTCTGGAAAATTTCATATTCAAACTTTTTGTCTTCGGCTTTCAGCGCCTTGATCAGTTCTTCAACCTCCAGAACATTGACATCGTCGTCGCTGGTGTTGGTATGGATCAAAAGCGGAGTGGATTTCATTTTTTCCACATTCCAAACTGGCGAACGGCGCCTATATTCAGCCACATTCTGATTGGCCGACTGGCCAATTGAGTAATCGGCTTCAAACAAGGCACGGTAAGCCTGGTCGTAATAACCCATTCGGGCAATCAGGTCGCTCACCGGAACTCCGGCAAAAGCACACTGAAAATCGTTGGGATGATTGAAAATATTCATCAGGGTGATCAATCCACCATGGCTCCAGCCAACGATCCCAACCCTGTTTTTATCTATAAAATCATAGTTTTCAATCATATAATTGCGACTGGCATACACATCTTCAATTTCGAGGCCACCATAATCAATAGTTTCGTAAAATGCTTTTCCATAGCCCGTGCTTCCTCTATATTCGGCAGCTACCACCACGTAACCCTGGCTCACCAGCTCCCGGATAATGTGGGTATGGTAAGTTGTGAAATCAGCATGAACACCGCCATGAGGCAGCACAATGAGCGGATATTTCTTATTGATATCTATTCCCTTGGGAATGAAGGTGTAAATCCAGAATTTTACCGGATTTCCGGCACCCATCGCATTTGGATTTTTTTCTTTCCATTTTGGCGGGCCATAAATATACAGTTTGTCAACATGGGCGATATCGCCGACTTTCTGATACCACATCAGATCGTCAATTTGTTTGGAAAGCTGGTCGATCCGCTGATCCAGATCGGCATTGTTCTTTTGCAGAGTTTCCAGGTTTTTGGCTACATCCTGAAAATCCTGATTAAATGCAGGAATGGCAAATATCAAAACTAATGCAAGAAGAATAATTATTGGCTTCATAAAAGGTTTAATTTTAATTTGCGTGAAAGTTATTTCAATCAGAAATGAAAAACAAATTTAAATTATTTTCTGTCAGGCAAAATCGTGTCACTTCGTTAGGGCAGTTTTAGTCATTCTAACTCGTAAATAATTCGCACTCTCTCGTAAATAATTTGCACTCGCTCGCTAATAACTTGCACTCTCTCGTAAATAATTTGCACTCACTCGCTCATAGGAAGCAATCGCTCGCCAATAGGAAGGACACAATCGGCTATATGGAGATAAAATGTTTTATTTAGTATTTAAACCTTATTTTTTTCCGTTAATACCAAAGTAAATTATAGATTAATCCAAATGCTTTCATGGTAGAATACCGATGCATGGACCTGCCGACCGGTCAGGCGGGAATGTTAGGCCAATTGACTGGGCGATAACCAGCTGGCGGATTATATTTCTCCAATCGGTATTATAAACTGACGGAGATTAAAACCCAAAACGCTGCGATCTTTAATTTATACTTCCGTTTAGTTTTATGTTTCTGAATTGTATTAGTTTTATGACCAACTAACAGCCTGACCGTGAAAGATCTTTTTATTATAGAAGGACTTGGACGGAGAGAAAAAATAGTGTTTGATTATATTTTCAATTACTACTACTCATCTCTTTGTGCATTTTCAATGCATTACCTCAATGACCGAAGTGTTGTTGAAGACCTGGTGCAGGACTTTTTTGTTTATCTCTGGATAGAAGCTCCCCGCTTACAAATCAGGTCATCGCTGAAGTCATACCTCTATGTCGCCGTTAAAAATCGTTGCCTCGATTACCAGAAACATCATAAAATTACCGAAAAGTACCAGGCTTTTATTCACTTTTCCAGCGAAAAAGAAGACAATTCAACCGACAACTTCATAGCAGAATCAGAACTTCGTCAGGCGATTCAATCCAGTATGGGAAAAATGCCTCCCCGCTGTCGCGAAATCTTTGAATTAAGTCGTCTCAACGGATTGACAAACCAGGAAATATCCGATAAGTTGGATATCTCCAAACGAACTGTCGAAATACAGATCAGCAACTCATTGAAAATACTCCGGAAAGAGCTCGTTGAATTTCTTCCATTTTGGTTACTCATCTATTTGACAAGGTAAAATCCTTACAGATCAAATATTTCCGACATCATTAAAAATATTTCTTATAAAAATGACGCTACTTCTATGTGTGTAACAAGCCTTAGTCGTCATATCACTGTAAAGGAAAAATTGATTTGTTGTTTAATAAATTTAGAATTGGAAGATGGATAATGGTTTTAGAGAAATTGAAGAGTTATTGCCCGGATACTTATCAGGCGAATTAAGTGATAACGACCGGGCAATAATAGATGAATGGAGAATGGCGAATTCTGAAAACGAAATCCTCTTTCAGGAGAGTTTGAAAGCATGGGAAGCTATGTCGTTGCTACATGAAATGGAACAATTCAACTCGTTTGAAGCATTGAAAAAAATCAATACAAGAATATCGGATCAGGAAACCACAAAATGGTGGATTTATCTTCAACGGGTAGCTGCAATATTGTTGCTCCCTTTGTTGGTCTATTCGGGTTACATTTCAATTGACTATTTCTCTCAAAATAAAACTCCGAAAGAATATGTGCTGATGCAAACCATCTCATCACGTCAGGGAATGGTTACGCAGTTTGCACTTGCCGACGGCACAAAGGTCTGGCTGAATTCAAGTTCTGAATTACAATTTCCAACCCGATTTGCCGGTGATTTAAGGGAAGTTAAATTAAAAGGTGAAGCATTTTTTGAAGTGACCAAAAATGAAAAACAACCGTTTCGGGTAAACGCACATGAACTGAAAATACAGGTTTTGGGTACATCATTTAATGTTGCCAGTTTTGATGGCGAGACACAATCTGAGGTTGTTTTGGTCACTGGCAAAGTGGCACTCTCTTCTGATGACGGGAAAACAAACGTAGATTTTGGAACACTTCATCCCGGTCAAAGAGCTGTTTACAAACAAGATATTCGGAAAGTTTACGCTGAAAAAGTTGACGTTGACAAATACATTGCATGGCGCGATGGCAATCTTATCTTTCGCAACGACAACATGGAAGATGTTGTCAAACGTTTAAGTCGCTGGTTTAACATCGAAATTGTTATCAAAGACCCTGAAATATTGAGTTACATCTATAAAGCATCATTCAGGAATGAAAATCTGACACAGGTTTTAAACCTGCTGAAGCTCTCTGCACCGATCGATTATCAGATTATCGGGAACAAGCTATTACCAAACGGGGAATACACCAAACAAAAAGTTTATTTGATGAAGAAAAAGGTATAAAAAAATACCGGGGAAGATGTTTCGCCACATCGACCCCGGCATAAAATGCGGTTCTCTTTTTACTAGAAAGATTGCCGTGATAAATAGTAATTAACTAAAATCATTTCAAAGTTATGGAAAAAATGTTCCGTTTAATGCGGAGGTGCAAAAAAAATGCCCATCTCCGAAAAATCTGGATGACTATGAAGTTAACGATTGTTCTGTTTATTCTGGCCATCTCTCAATTGATGGCTGTCGGGACCTACTCCCAGAGTACCCGGTTGTCTCTTAACCTCAAAACTGTCGCAGTAAAAGATGTACTCGACAAAATTGAAGCAAACAGCGAGTTTGTATTTCTCTACAACAGTAAGCTAATTGATGTCGATCGAACAGTATCGATGGATTTCAGGAATGAAAAGATTTCTGAAATACTGAATAAGTTGTTTCAGGAAACAGATGTCAGTTACACCGTTGTTGACCGGCAAATTGTATTGACCACTAAAGCTGATCAAAGTAGCTTTTCGCGACTCTTAAACGGACAGCAGGGCAAAGTCGTCAGTGGCAAGGTAACTGACTCTTCCGGAGGTTCATTGCCAGGAGTTTCAGTGGTCATAAAAGGCACTACCAACGGTTCAATAACTGATCCCAATGGAAATTATTCAGTGGGTAATATTCCTGCCAATTCTATCTTGCAGTTTTCGTTTGTAGGTATGAAAATGCAGGAGATTGAAGTTGACAACAAAAGCGTCATCAACATTGTGATGCAGGAAGAAACAATAGGGATTGAAGAAGTTATGGCAATAGGGTATGGAGTTCAGAAAAAGAATTCTGTTACCGGTGCAATTTCAAGTGTAAAAGCTGAGGATATGCAAAATACATCTATTACCAGACCTGAACAGATTCTTCAGGGAAAAACTGCCGGCGTACAGGTGATTCCTATTTCAGGATCTCCGGGAGCTGGAATGAATGTAAGGATTCGCGGTTACAGTTCGAACGCAAATTCAAATCCTATTTTTATTGTTGATGGTGTAAAAACTCAGGATATTGGATACCTCGATCCAAATGATATCGCATCTATGGATATCCTTAAAGATGCTTCTTCAGCAGCTATTTATGGTGCTGAAGGCGGTAATGGGGTCGTAATGATCACTACCAAAGGAGGTCAGAAAGGAAAAACGCTGATTAGTTATGAAGTACAACATTCATGGCAAAGTGCAGGTAATCTGCCAAAATTAATGGACGTTAATCAATACGCTCAATATATGAAAGAGGGAGGTATTATAAACAATGTTGACAAAACATATAATACCGACTGGCTGAAAGAAATAATGGAAACCGGTAGCTTGACAAAACATCACATTTCGATGACAGGTGGAAATGACAAGTCTGTTTTTCTCCTTTCATTGGGTTACATGACCAATGATGGTATTATTAAAGGGTCACAGGATAAATTTAAAAGGTATTCCATTCGATTAAACTCCGATCATGAAATGAAATCATGGTTGAAAGTGGGAAACCATCTTTCGTATGCACATACCGACAGATCGGCAATCAACGAAACACAGGGTGAATTTGGTGGTGTAATTAGTAGTGCTTTGCAAATAGATCCTGCTACTCCGGTTTCGTTTCAAAATAACATTCCGGCTTATGCACAAGCCATTATCAATGCCAATCCTTCTGTTTTAAAAGATCCGAACGGTAATTATTACGGGATTTCACAATACAATTTTGGCGAAATTGTGAACCCTTTTGTTACCATGGCAATTACCAACGGCGGCATTTATCAGGATAACCTGAATGGCGATATTTATGCCGAAATCACACCTATTACTGATTTAACATTCACGACCCGTTATGGTGTGGATATTAATTATCAGAACAATCATTTCTGGAGACCTACCTATTACTACACTGCCGAACGTAACAATGGCTCGACTGTAGTGGTAGATCAAAACCAAATGAATAACACATGGATTTGGGAAAACTTTGTTTCATACAAAAAATCCATTCAAAATCACAACTTCGTATTGTTGGCTGGTATGTCTGCCGAAGATTATTATCAAAGAGTTACCAATGTGCAAGGTGGCCCAATGGTGAAAGAAGATCCATCATTTGCGTACCTCAGCTTTTTATCAGGCCAAACCAATGACCTGGTTACCGGAAATCCAAACTATTTCAAAAAAGAATCCCAGTTTGGACGTGTGACTTACGATTATATGAACAAATACATGTTTCAGGGAAGTATTCGCAGGGATGGTGCAAGTCTCTCTTATGTTCCAAAATCTGGCCGCTGGGGTATATTTCCATCATTTTCAGGAGGCTGGGTTATTTCAAGTGAAGACTTCTTTAACAAAACGATCTTAAGCTATGCAAAATTACGCGGAAGCTGGGGTCAAAATGGTAGCCTATCAAATCTTTTAACCACACCTTACGGATATTTGCCAGCTATAACAGCTGCCAATACTGGCTTAATCATGCAATATCCACTTTCAACCGGAAATTCACCGGCATTTGAACCTGCTGTTGCACCCAATCCAAATTTGAAATGGGAAACCAGTCAACAAACTGATATCGGTGTCGATTTAAGAGCTTTTAAAGATAAACTTACATTCACTGCCGACTATTACGTTAAAACCACAAAGGATCTGATTACCCTTTCCAATCCTCCTTTGGAAGTTGGTAATAATCCAGCACAGATTAATGCCGGTACTGTTGAAAACAAAGGATTTGAATTTGAATTGGGCTATAAAGAAAAGATAGGCGATTTCAAATATTCGGCCAATGTAAACCTATCTACTTTAAAGAATAATGTAACCTATTTAGATCCTACAGTTGGTCAAATCAATGGCGCACAAGTTGGCCCATCCGGAAGCTGGTATGCAACTGTTTTTGAACAAGGACATTCAATGTGGCATTTTAACGGTTACAAAACCGCTGGTATTGATCCTGCAACCGGTAATCCAATTTTTGTGAAGAAAGACGGTACCAAAACCAATGCAGCCGGTATAACCGGAGCTGATTTGCAGGATATTGGCAGTCCGCTTCCAAAATTGCTGTTTGGTGCTAACATCAATCTTGCATACAAAGCATTTGATTTAACCGTCAGCGCATCAGGAATGTCGGGCAACAAGGTGATGATGGCCTGGATCAGGACTGACAGGAACCAGATTAACCGACCAACCTATTTCTTTGATGGTCGTTGGACTGCTGCTGGTCAAAATACTAAAATACCTGGTGCAGGAGCCGATTCAAAAACATATAACAGCGATCAAATTGTATTCAACGGTTCTTACCTGCGTATTCAACAAATTCAACTTGGATATACATTGCCAACTTCGATGGCTGATAAGTTCAGCATAAAGTCATTGAGAATTTATGTCTCAATGGACAATTTCTTTACGTTTACCAAATATCCGGGAATGGACCCTCAACCAAGTCCACAATACACCAGTCCAACCACTACATTGAGTAATAGTGTTGGTATTGACCGTGGTACTTATCCAATTCCGAGAGATATCATGGTAGGTGCATCGATTTCTTTTTAATTAACTAAAAAATGTATAATCAATGAAGACAAAAATATATAAGCTGAGCTTAATCGTAATTGCATTCATTACGTTGTGTTTAGGATGCTCAAAAGACTTCCTGGATACAAAACCTTTGGGAGTAATTTCTCCTGACCAATTTTACAAAACGGATGCTGATGCCACAGGGGCAGTAATGTCCTGCTATCAAATGTTTGAAGCTATTAACGCAAGTCCATGGACAAGTCTTTGGATGTTGAAAGAATTACCATCAGGAGAAGTACTGTGTGGTGGTGGTAAACGCAACGACCAGCCTCCTTACGAAGAAATCGCTGAATTCAGATTTGGATCAGACAACAGTGTGATCACCCAGGTTTACGGTATGGCCTATTATACCATTTTAAGGACAAACCTTGTTGTTGACAATGTGAAGCCTGACAATGAGTATAAAAAAGCAGTCATTGCCGAAGCCAAGACCCTCAGGGCATTGATGTATTTCGATCTGGTAACCTTATGGGGACCAGTTCCATTGGTATTACACAACCTGAATCCTTCTGAATATCAACAACCAAATTCTACTATTGCGGCAATCTGGGCCCAGATTGAAAAAGATTTGACCGAAGCAATTCCTGATCTTCCTTTGAAAAGCCAATTGATGGCAAAGGGAATGGACATTTCAAGGGTTTCGAAAGGAACAGCTCAATCACTTCTGGGCAAAGCCCTCCTGTTCGAGAAAAAGTATGCCGATGCTGCTACTCAATTTGAAACAGTAATTACTTCAGGCGAATACGGACTTAATCCTGACTATTCACAAATATTGCGGAAAAGCAGTGAATGGGGCAGAGAATCAATTTTCGAAATTAATTATGCAATCACACAGCTTAACACCTGGAGTACAGGCAATATCTGGGCAAATCCAGGCAGGACCACTTTAGACAATGTACATTGGCAACTAACAGGCCCGAGAGGTGACGCATGGTTTGCCGGAGGAACATCAGGGTTGTTTGCCGGATGGGGATTTTGTTCTTCAAGCCAGGAAACGTACAATGCTTATGTAGCCGCAGGCGATGATGTCAGAAGAAAAGCTTCTATTATGAACGAAGCAGAATTACAATCTTTTGGCGGTAAAATGAGGGATGCTTCAAATACATTACCTTACGGAAGTGTTGGACTAATCCGATTGAAATATTCAACATGGAAAGATGAAACAGTCGATCCGGCTGCTGCCACTCCTGAAAAAAATCTTGGGACAAATCTTCGCGTTATCAGATATGCCGACGTTTTATTAATGGCAGCCGAAGCTTACAATCAAGCCAGCGGAAATGATGCAAAGGCTTTGGGATATCTCAATCAGGTAAGAACCCGGGTTTCCTTACCTGGCTTAACAGTTTCCGGACCTGCTTTATTTGATGCAATTAAAAAGGAAAGAAGACTTGAATTATCATTCGAAGGTGTCAGATACCAGGATATTCTCCGTTGGGGCACTACAGCTACCGATCTGGCCGGAGTTGGTACAAAATACTATCTCGGAACATTTACCGGTACCGTTGAAGATTTTGTTCCTGTTGATAATTCAGGATTTAAACCAAATAAGAATGAATTATTCCCATTCCCTTTAAATGAAACCAAGACAAACTCAAAAATCGTTCAGAATCCGGGATTTGGAGGCTAAAACATGAAGATGTAAGCAAAACCGTCAATACCAATCAAAGAAAAGTAGTTTATTATCAGGCTGAATGGGTTAAAACCTGTTCAGTCTGTTTTTTTGAGAGAGACGTGCCGCATCGCCACTTTCGTCAATGAAAAAATATTTCTTGGGTAGCTTTTCTTCTTCTTTCATTTTCGATATTACATTTGCAGTACTAAAACATCACCAAAGATAGCATTTCTGGTTCTACGCTCCGAAAGGAGCGTTTCTCATTTTACACTAGTTGTTCTGAGTATTCAGCCTTTCTCCAAATGCCTCCTTTAGTTCGCTAATCTTTAATTTCAAGTTCCCGTCGAACTTTTGATTGACAGCCTCATAAGAACCAATTAGACGTTCATAGATTGGATTCCCAAAGATTTCCTTTTCGTCAATTGTTTGGTTTGACGCAATGTTTGATGCAAAAACATCTTTAATCTTCTTCAAAATTACAATCTGTTCATCGGTGAAATCATAGGTGTGAATGTACGAAAGATAGTTCTTTTCAATCCGTTCTTTTGGTGTGGGTATTTTCTTTTTACCTAACGCATGAAGCAAAAAGTCCCAGGCTGAACCTTCCGGATAGTTGTACATTTTTTGCAAATGCCCTTCGTCCATAAAGGTATTTGGCTGACTCAACCATTTAATAAACCTTGCTGATTCTTCATCTGTGGGTTGATAGTCAGGCTGCTGGGCTTTTGTTTTCAAGTCAACAATTTCAGGTTCCTGCGCATTTTTCAATTCTTCCTCAAATATGCGTTTGGCTTCTTCAATTGGAATATTATCCCTGATGATAATCGAATCGCCGTGAATTTCGACCCGTTGTATCTCAGTGGCAGGATCGGCATTGTCAATGAGAAAATATTCTCCATTGGGATTGGTTGGACCACTAACTTTTAATTTCTGTTCCCCGACTTTGACAACTTTTTTATTCTCCTTTAAAGTTCCTTTGCCATTATCTTCCATCCTCTTGCAAAGACCAACAAAGTCAAGGATTTGAAAGCTGAATTTCCCTGTTTTCGGGTCAAGTCGAGTGCCGCGACCAATCATTTGGATATACTTACCCACTGATTTTGTTAATGTTGCCAACCCAATATAACGAATACACGGAATATCAACTCCTGTGCTTAAAATATCAACTGATGTAACAATGTAAGGTTTCTGATAGGGCTTCTTAAACCATGCTTTTAAGGTTTCATTCTGTTCATTGTTGATTGAAATTACAGATTCGCAATAATGTGTACCGCCCTCATATTCAGTAGACATTATACAGAATAAATTGTTATTACGTTCTTTTACATATATTTGTGACCCATAGGCACAATAACTATGGGATTAAAACTTGACAAGATCAGAAAGAACCCGGTACAATTTCTCAGTCTGACA
>Ga0209125_1000482_pt1 | contig 51052 bp, 50 predicted proteins | sample BarGraIncub1131A_FD_184503 | JGI IMG/M metagenome (GOLD analysis project Ga0209125, IMG submission 184503) | Arctic peat soil microbial communities from Barrow, Alaska - Barrow Graham LP Incubations 11-31A (SPAdes) (version 2) | ecosystem: Environmental > Terrestrial > Soil > Wetlands > Peat... | reverse complement strand
ATATATGACGATTTGGAAGGGCAAATTGTTGCAGAAAACGAAAAACGGAGTTTAGGAGGATCAAAATGGATGCTAATTCTGAATTTGTCTGGCGCAGAAAACTTGAAAAGCTTGCAGCAAAACTAGTGATTAATCAAATGGATGCATTTGTTGTCGATTCAAAAGAGGAGATCCCTGCAATACTGGACTCTTTTATGGCTCCGGGAAGCACGGTATCTGCCGGCGGATCCATGACGCTTCAGGAAACCGGAGTTCTCGATTATCTCCGGGAGGGTAGTTTTGCATTCTTTGAGAAAAATTCCCCGGATGATAAAATAACGCAGGATACAGCCGAAATGTATCGCCTGGCATTCTCCGCTGATTTTTACCTCACTTCGACAAACGCGATTACTGCGGACGGGTGGCTCTATAATGTCGATGGAAGAGGCAACCGTGTAGCTGCCATGATCTACGGGCCGAAGAATGTCATTGTCGTTTGCGGAAGAAACAAGTGTGTCAGAGACCTCGATGCCGCTATCGCACGCAATCGGGAAATCTCAGGACCGTCAAACTGCGTTCGCTTAAAAAAGAAGACTCCCTGTGCCGTGTCGGGAAGATGCGAAGACTGCAGCAGCCAGGACCGTATCTGCAATGTATACACACTTATCAAGAGAAATTTTCCAAAAGGACGAATCAAAGTGATCCTTCTCAATTTTGAAGCCGGTTATTGATAATTTTTCTTGACGCATAGAAGGATTGGTCATATATTCGTTCTAATAGGTAGGAGGTATTCTTTTATGAAGAAAGATAATATTATGATTGCCGCCTTGTCGGTCGGTATTGTTATTGTTGTTGCTGTAGCGGCTGTAGTTCTTTTTCAGGGCACCCAAAAAATTACCGACACGGGCAAGACATCGGCAACAACAGCAGTGGTTACTGCAGCCACGACAACCGCGGCACAGGCAGCAGCTTCAACAGAGTCTGCGTCATCACAGACAACAGCAGCAACTACTGCCGAGTCAACATCCAAACCAACTAAGAAGGCGACGGAAACTCCTGCCCCCACAGCCTCCCCGACACAAAAACCGGCCGTAGATGACGGGTCTTACAATGCTTATATCACGGCGGCATCGACCAAAGCCCCCGACTCCAAAAGTCAGGGTACCATAACATTCCGGCTTGCACAGATATACACCGGAGCGGAAGCCATTGCACAGGCAAAAGCAGACGGTCACTCCAATATTATTGAAGTCGATGAGAACGGTGTCGAATATATTTCTAATGATTACTATATCAGTGACAAAAGCAAGAAAGAGATCAGCATGCCTGTCCTTAAGGACGGAAGTATCCGTGTGATTCCTACCGATGGCCCGGACACAGCATCAGATGATTACTGCGTGGACGGAACACTTAAAGACCTTGCGGATAATGCGAAGGAATATGAGCGTTTTGCAACAATAACCATAACTGGCGGATACATAAGTAATGCTACCGAATTTTATCTCCCGTAAGAAATGCAGCATCTGAAGACGTATTTGCGGCGGTGTTCCCAAACGAGCTTCCCTGCAGGGGCTTTTGTCTGAACATTTCAATCACTTGATTCTTTGGCACGGATATCGTCCATGTCGACGCGTATGACACAGACGCGCCGCATGGAGTGCGGTGCAAAAGTATGGCCGGGCATGCCGGTATAAGCCTGCATCAATTTATTAAGGGCGGATTCTTTCTCGATCGGGTCATCAAGGACTTTTGCATGGCCAAAGCCAATGACACTGGTGAAACGGGTTGTCCAGCTGCAGGCTGAGTCAGCTGACTCCATCGAATAATCAATTACCACTTCGACGCATACCTGATTGTTACGGGAAATAATGTCAAGCTTTCGGCCTTCCTGTGCGCAGTGAAGATAGAAGCTTTTATCCGCATACCCGTAATTCATGGGAACAACGTAAGGCTGCCCGTTATCTGAGAGGCCGAGATGACAAACGGCAGCTTTTTTCAGGAGCTGTTCGATAAGCAAAGGGTCTGTGATCTCACTTTGGCTGCGGCGCATCGGGTGTCTGTCCATTTTTATTACCTTCCCATTCCTACGTATTTTTATATAAGTGCAAAGGATCTGCCGGTAAGTTTTTACTTCCCCAGTGTACCTGTTTTTAGGAAGAATGGAAAAGTTTCTTAAAATTTTTGAAAAAAATTAATCTTTTGTTTGAAAATAGTATTGACATAAGAAATCAACCGTATTACTGTATTAAGTGCGCGGTACAGCGACACAGTAATACAATTTTAACAGGATCTGGAAAATATATATGTGCTAAGCACACGACATCCGGCACATGACATCCAGAAGAAAGGAGCCACGGTGGAAAATACTTTCGATTCGAATTCACCTATTTATCTTCAGCTTGTTAAGCTATTCACAATTCGCATTGCGGGGGGAAAGTGGAATCCGGGGGATCGGGTCATGAGTGTCCGTGATCTGGCGGTTGAGTTCAAAGTGAATCCTAATACGGTTCAAAGAGCTCTGGCTGAACTGGAAAGAGACGGACTGGTCTATACGGAGCGAACCAGCGGACGGTTTATTACAGGTGAGAAAGAAATAATCCAAAAGGCCCGGTCCAGACTGGTTGATGAGGAGGTTGCGGATTTTGTCAAACAGATGAGGCAGCTCGGGTACAGCCGGGAACAATGGCTGGCGCTGGTGGAAGAAACTTTGCAGAAGGAGATTATTTGAAATGAGCATTATTGAAATTCAACACCTGAACAAGACATTCGGTAAAAACACGGTCCTGAATGACTTGTCGCTCGAACTGGAGGCCGGTAAAATTGTGGGTCTTCTGGGTCCCAACGGCTGCGGGAAGTCAACTCTACTTAAAATTATGGCGGGCCTTACAAGTGATTACCAGGGAAAGGTTTTACTGGATGGCCACAGTCCTGACGTATATACCAAATCCATTGCCTCCTATCTTCCCGAAAAAACATACTTAAGCGGATGGATGCGTCCCAAAGATGCATTTGATATATTTGCGGATTTTTACACGGATTTTGATCGTGTAAAAGCGATGGAAATGCTCAGGCAGTTTCGCCTGGAAGAGAATATGCCGACCAAAAATATGTCCAAAGGTATGCAGGAGAAATTGCAGCTGATTCTGGTAATGGCCAGAAAAGCTCGGATATACCTGTTGGATGAACCAATGGGCGGCGTAGACCCGGCGACAAGAAGCGCCATTCTGGATGTGACGCTAAAGCAGTATTCAGAAGATGCACTCATGATTTTTGCCACACATTTGATTGCGGATGTTGAGAAAATCTTTGACAGCGTCATTTTCCTCGGCTTCGGTGAGCTCAAGCTCTTCGAAGAGGTAGATGTTATTCGTGAGAAATACGGCAAAAGTGTCGATGAATTATTCAGGGAGGTGTTCGCATGTTCGGTAAGCTTGTAAAGCATGAGTTTCGTGCAACAGCACGGATCATTCCATTTGTATATTTAGTCACTATTTTTCTTGCCCTTGTGCATATTATCATGACAAAACTCCATTTTGACGCCGCGTCGAAAATATCCCTGGTCCTGATGATCATGATGTGCGTGGCGCAGGTAGTGGTTGCGGCTGCACTGGTCGTCTGGCGTTACTACAAAAATATGTATTCAAATGAATCCTATCTTACCCATACACTACCCGTGAAGCCTTCCCTTCTCCTTTGGAGCAAACTGCTGGTCGGGTTTGTCTGGACCCTCTTCAGCTTCCTGATCGGAATCGCAGTATCCGGAGTTGTGATGGTAACGGAGTTTATAAAATCCGCAGATCCGCTTGCAGAAATTTCTAAAGGTTATCACTCACTTCTTCTGCTTTTCGGCCTGCAGAACCAGGAAGCGGTACTATGGATTATTATGATTGCATGGATGATTGTCATGTTTGTAATGTTCCTGGCGGAAGCTTACTTTGCCATCACGGTCGGCAGCCTTTCGAAGATGCATTCCCTCGGTATAGGCGGACCGATACTTGTTTATTTCGCAGAATATATTGCACTTCAGGTAGTGGGTACACTTACGATTCTCTTCTTCCCCTTGGGGTTGGAAATGAGTACAACTGCCGACGGAGCACTTGCAGGGTTTAAGTTGGTAACCCAAAACATGTTTTCATCCCTCAACGAAACAATCAGCCATTCCGGCGTATCCGGAGCAGATTCAGGAATCATTGGAATCGGGTATTATATTCTTATACCGTTTATTGCTATCGGACTTCTCTGCTGGACTGCACATATCATCAAGAAACATACCAGCGTAAAGTAAGGGGCATTAACTATGGACGATCCGGTTCAAACAGCACATAATATATAGGTATTAATTTGCTTAATCGTATGAAGGAGGCTAATATGGCTGACAAAAAGAAAAGAAAATGGGTCAAGTGGGTGATTATCGGCGCTGTTGTTATTGTCATTGGTGCCGCTTCATTTGCAGCCTACCAATCCGCTTCCCGTGCGGCCCAGGCTCTTCTTGCGTCGGCCAAAAATGTCCAGGTCGTAAAGGGGGATATTGCTGTTGTCGTGCAGGCAAGCGGTTCGCTAAAGCCCTCGTCGTCAACATCCGTCTATGCACCGCTTATGGCCGAGATCGGTGTGATTTCTGCAAAAAACGGGGACACCGTCAAAAAGGGCGATGTGATCTTCTCCATGATAAGCAGCACTATTGACGAGGAGATCGCAACGCTCCAGTCAACTCTTACCACACAGGATTCGCAGCTTCTTCTTTCCGACAAGACGAAGAGCTCGAAGATTAATTCTCCGGTATCGGGGCGTGTTAAGGCGATTTTCGCGGTGCCCGGACAGGATGCCGCAACAGCAATGCAGAGCAGCAGCGGCCTGATTCTCATTTCTGCAGATGATAAGATGGAGCTGAAATTCATTCCGGCTTCTGCTGCTTTGGCTGGTGATGCCGTAACTGTATCTGTCGGCGGTAAGTCAGTGGAAACCACAATCAAGACGTACATCAACGGACAGGCATCGATCCTGCTCAACGATGACTCATATGAGTTGGACGCTCCTGCAACGGTCGCTTCAAAAGACGGCATGGTGATCGGGGAGGGCAAACTATCCGTACACATGCCCTATTATGTCACAGGTTCCGAAGGTGTCATATCTGAGATCAAAGTAGACCTGAATAAAGAAGTTGCGGTAGGGGACACACTGATCAAGCTTGCCGACTCCGTATATTCTTCAGCGTACCTGCAGCTTCTGACATCACGTCAGAATACACTTGATAAGCTTTCCGTAAAGCTTTCACAGAAAGAGCAGCTTACCGTGCGAGCTCCGCAGGACGGTGTGGTTGAGAACCTGAATGTGATCCAGGGCACAAATGTCCCTGAAGGGACAGCGCTTTTTTCAATCGGATCAACCGCTGCATATGAGCTGGTAGTGGCGGTCGATGAACTCGATATCGCTAATATTCAAATTGGACAGACATCCAATATTGCGTTGGACGCATTGGCCGGCGCGACATTTACCGGCGAAGTCACACGCATATCCGGTACAGGCAGTTACTTAAACGGAATGACTACCTATGACGTTACTATTCTGGTCGACCAGTCCGAAAAGGTCCTTTCAGGCATGAGTGCAAGGGCTGATATACTGGTAGCTTCCCATCAGGGTGCACTTCTGATTCCGGTTTCTGCTATCAAGACGATTGACGGGGAGAAATATGTAATGGTTATGCCTGCTCCGGGCTCGAAATCTGCGGCATCTGCATCGGACGGGATACAAACCAAAATTACCGTCGGTCTTTTTAACAGTTCCCAGGCAGAGGTTTTGTCCGGAACACAGGAAGGGCAATACGTAAAAGATCTTTCCACAAGTACCGGCACAGGCAGCTTTATGTTTGGCAACCGTAATTCGAACTCGGCAGGGACTACAACATGATTGAATTGAAAGACATCAGTAAGACCTATGTTCTGGGAGGGGACACCGTTCATGCCGTTGATCACCTTTCCCTTACCATTGAAGAGCATGAGTTTGTTGCCATTATCGGAGCCTCCGGCAGCGGGAAATCCACTCTTATGAATATCATAGGATGCCTGGATACCGTTGATGACGGGCAGTATATTCTGCGCGGCCGTGATATCTCTTCCTTCACGGACAGGCAGATGGCGACGCTCAGGAACCGGGAAATCGGATTTGTGTTCCAGCAGTTCAATCTTCTGCAGAAGCTGACGGCCCTTGAAAATGTCGAACTACCGCTCATATATCAGGGTGTCGGGGTTTCCCAGAGGAAAAACCGTGCTGTTGAAGCACTTGAACGTGTCGGCCTTCAATCCCGGACACATCACAGGCCCAATCAATTGTCCGGAGGACAGCAGCAGAGAGTTGCCATAGCCCGTGCGATTGTGACACAGCCTTCCCTGATCCTGGCGGATGAACCGACCGGCAATCTGGATTCCCGGTCAAGTAAAGAAATCCTTGAGCTTCTTCATGAACTTTATGAAGCGGGGAATACCGTCCTTTTGATTACCCATGACATCCATACTGCTTCGGAAGCCAAACGGCGTGTTCGTCTGGTCGACGGCAGAATTGTGATGGACAGCAAGTTCGATGACGAAGCTGCCTATCTGGCCGAAGAGGAAAGAGCTGAAAAAATGCATAGGGAGGCGATGTTGAAATGAAGCTTACACAAGCTGTCAAAATGGCCTTTTCCGCTATACTCAGCAACAAAATGAGATCCTTTCTCACGATGCTGGGCATCATTATCGGCGTACTTTCCGTGACTCTTCTGGTCGGTATCGTGCAGGGGGCGACTGATTCGGTTACAACACAGCTGGAAGGACTCGGAGGAAACAAACTGATCGTATCCATCACAAGTCCCAAGGCGACATATATTACACTTGAGGATCTGGCGAATCTGCAGAACAAGGATGGCCTTGGCCTGATTGCTCCGATAATCGGAGGATCTGATATTGCCAAAGCAGATGGGAAGACATCCAGTGCCAGTATTTCAGGCGTGACTGAGAATTCAAAGAGCGTTGACGGCGTCACGGTAACCAACGGCAGGTTCATTCAGCCAAGTGACAACGAGAACCGCCTTGATGTCGCCGTTGTCGGGGCAAAAATTGCCAAGGATCTATTCGGGCATATTGATGTTGTCGGAAGCAGCTTTACCATGCTTGGACGCTCCTTCGAGATTATCGGCGTACTCAAGGAGGATGGTACAACATCAATGAGTTCGCAGGATTCTACCATATATATTCCGATTAATACTGCCTCGAGGCTTCTTCATCAGACATCCATCCGGTCTTTCAACGCGAGCACCACTTCGGCAGGCACGATCGATCAGGGCAAGCAGGCCCTGGAGAATTTCCTTGGTTCCAAAATCAAGGCTTCTTCTGCTGACAGCGAGGATAAGGGATACACCATCTTCAATATGGGGGATATTCTCAGTGCTCTTGACAGTGTCATGGGCACGATGTCCCTTCTTCTCGGAGGAATAGCCAGTATCTCACTTATTGTCGGCGGGATAGGAATTATGAACATCATGCTGGTTTCCGTAACGGAAAGAACGCGTGAAATCGGTATCCGCAAAGCCATCGGTGCACAGCATGCGGACATTCTGATTCAGTTTTTGATTGAGGCTGTTTCCATTTCCATAACAGGAGGTATCATAGGTATGCTTCTGGGGGCTGGTCTGCTGCAGGTTCTAAGTGGTATCATGAATATGCAGTTACACCTGTCCGTTTCGGTTTCTGCTCTTGCACTCGGATTTTCCCTTGCTATCGGCGTCATATTTGGAATTTATCCGGCAAATAAAGCCGCAAGGCTAAAGCCCATTGACGCCCTGCGCTACGAGTAAAAGACAAAGAGTACCTGCCGAAATACCCCGGGCCGAATGGCCGGAAACGGTGGTCATGGTACACAAGGAAGAAAACGAATATTCATTACGTATTCCTGCGCACGTGCATACGTGCATGGAACTTCTGGCTCAGAACGAATTTGAGTCATATTTGGTCGGCGGTGCTGTACGGGATTTACTTCTCGGCAGCACCCCGGCCGATTTTGATTTGGCTACTGATGCAACCCCTGAAAACATGCTGGATGTTTTTGCGGATTTCAAGACGATTCCGACAGGACTTGCCCATGGAACGCTTACCATTCTCGTCTCCGGGAGACCTGTTGAAATTACATCATACCGTGTAGACGGATCATATTCTGATTCCCGCCGGCCGGATAGTGTACTTTTCAGCCGTTCCCTTGAAGAAGATGTAAAAAGACGGGACTTTACGATCAACGCCCTTGCAATGGACAGGACGGGTCACATCGTTGACTATGTCGGCGGACGGGAGGATCTGGAGAACCGGATCATCCGCTGCGTCGGCGATCCGAATCTCCGCATCAGGGAGGATGCACTGCGCATAGTAAGGGCGCTGCGTTTTTCCGCAGTACTCGGATTCCATATTGAGAAAAATACCCGTGCATGCCTTTTTGAGTACAAAAAACTTCTGGAACGCGTATCGGCGGAGCGGATATGGACGGAGCTTTCCGGCCTGCTCTGCGGAAACAGTGCCGACCGGATTCTCAAGTATTATGTGAATATCCTGGGTGTTGTTATTCCGGAAATACTTCCGATGAAAGGATTCCTGCAGCATAATCCGCACCACAGCTATGATGTCTGGGAGCATACGGTCCGTGTCGTCATGAATACACCGCCGCAGAGAAGCCTTCGGCTGGCCGCGTTGTTCCACGACAGCGGCAAACCCCTGACTTTTGTAATGGATGAAGCCGGCATCGGCCATTTCTATGGGCATCAGAAAGTCAGCTGCGATATTGCACACACTGTCCTTTTGCGCCTGAAGTCCGATACGAGGACACGGGAACAGGTCGAAACACTTGTCCTGTGGCACGACGTGCTGCTGGAACCATCCGAGAAAATAGTCCGGCGCCGCTTAAACCAATTCGGGGAACTTGTGCTAAGGGATCTTCTTGCACTTAAGCGGGCGGATACACTGGCACAATCCGAGAAAAGCCTGTACCGGCTTGAGGAACAGGCGAATGTGCAGGAAATTCTTGAGAAGATCCTTGCTGAAAATGCTTGTTTTTCGATGAAAGACCTAGCTATTAATGGAAATGACCTTCTGGCGGCAGGAGCTGCACCCGGGCAAAGAATCGGGTCTATCCTACGGGAAACACTGTCTGCGGTTATCGACGGGGAATTGCCCAACGAACGGGCGGCCCTTCTTGAATTTGCGCAGGAGAAGCTTACTGCAAGTGAAGGAAGCAATATGAAAACACTGTGAAGAATAATGGCAAAGAGGCTTGAAAAGTGGTGAAATAAATTTGAACAATATGATGCGTGTTATGTCTGGATTTGTTGACACCGGGGTGATCATATGCATAACAAAAATGGATTTACGCTAATTGAAATCATGATATCCATCGGTATTATTGCCATATTATCGACAGTTCTTGCTGTAGCTGTGTCGACCTACCTTAACAATGCAAAGGCAGCCTCCACAAGGGTTGATTCTCAACAGAACAGGTGTATATAGCCGCAAAATCTTCAGTGGATGTTCTGGGCGGGGCTGGAGGTGCAGCGGCCGGCACTGCGACCCCGACGTCATCCCCGACAACTTCGCCGACCTCGACACCTCTTCCCATCCCGACGCAGATGCCGGGAATCAACCCAACTGTTATCGGAGCCGGGTCGGGGGCGTATACATATGCCGCCAGTTTCACGATTCCCAGCACCAATAAGGCTACGACCATTACGATCTGGCTGCCTCCCGGAGCGACTGCGTTTGTGTGGAATAACTGTACCATTATATCGCAAAACGGGCAGGTTCTTGTAATTTCGATACCCAAAAAGACTACTGCTCCGGCTATACAAGTCACATATTCCGGTTCGCCGCCGTATTATGCGGTTGTTACCAATGTAGTTTAAGAATGTGCTTCGTGTACGACCCCAATAATTGGAAACGGTTTTGCGCATCACACGCAGGGTCGTTTCTTTTTGTCCGGTAAAGCTGCCGTCTACCAAGATAATGCAAAAACACGGGAATATCATTCTGACAATGTCATTTTTAAAAAATCGTGGTATTATAATGTTGATTACATAAAAGTATTGCGTGGTGCTCTTTTTTTTGCGGAGGATCATAGAATGAATAGAAAAGGCTTCACTCTTGTAGAGATGATGGTTTCCATTGGAATCATTGTGATTTTGTCGTCGGTTGTTACTGTTTCAGCAAAAAGCTACCTGGACAAAACGAAGGCTGTCGGATCTCAAGTAGAATCTCATCTGAATAATTATGACGCAGCGAAGTCCTCCGTTGATGCATTGGGCAGAGGGATTGCAGCTACTGGAGCGGTTAGCCTCACACCAACCCCTATACCAACACCGGTCACCCCTATACCAACACCGGTCACCCCCATACCAACACCGGTCACCCCTATACCAACACCGGTCACCCCCATACCAACACCAGTCACTCCCATACCAACACCGGTCACCCCCATACCAACACCGGTCACCCCCATACCAACACCAACTACAACTGCTTTGCCCAATACCGGAGCAGTTCTTACTGATATATCAACTTGGAATGAATCGAGGGGGAATTGGCGTGTTAAGTTTTCCGGCACCGCAATTACTAATACAAGCTTTCCTAAATATGTAACAGTGTCTTTCCCGAGCGGTACGATTTTAACATATGATTTTAACGCTGATATAATATCGACAACGGCTACAACAGCCGTGATAAAACTTGTATATTCTGATTACTCCATATTTGCCAAATATGCCAATTCTTCAGGCACGCCTTTTAATGTCACGGTGACAGCTTTACAACCGATTTATTCAATTAGCTTTGATGTCAATTCTTCACCTTCGTACAATGAAAATACCGGTATACCTTCTACGCCCCTTATAACAGGACCTGACGGCACAATTACGTTACCGACAACAATACCTACAAGCAAAAAAAATAATAATGATGTTAAAACCTTTGTTGGCTGGAGCACATCTAGAAGCGGCGGTACGATCTATAGTCCCGGCGCAACAATCACTGTAACGAGTCAGCTGTTTGCAATATGGAGATGATATCGGAAGTATCAATTTAATAAATGAATAGATTGCATGGAATAATATAACGAGAAAATAGAAATATAAAAAAACAAAGTTAACTGCAAATAAATAGAAATATTTGCAGCTTGTTTTGTTATTAGCTGCCAAGTTTTCCGGATGGAGTTTGCGCATTTTTATAGCCTCGTGTTACAATAAATGAACTTGAATCCACTTTAGGAGAGTATTACCGTGAAAATTATCGATTGCCTGAACAGTAAGCCGGTCACCTTATCTTTTGAAGTTTTTCCGCCTAAGACGGATGACGGGTATGAAAGCGTAGCGCAGGCTGTCACAGCGTTGTCTGCACTTAGCCCGGATTATATTTCCGTAACGTACGGAGCCGGCGGAGGGACGTCGAAAAATACAGTCCGTATCGCGTCGGATATTCAGGGCAGGCTTGGAACCACGGCGCTGCCGCATTTGAGCTGCGTTTCTTCCACGAGGGAAGAAGTGGCAGGCCTCCTTGACCAAATGGATGCAAACGGCCTTCATAATGTCCTCGCGTTACGCGGAGACCGCCTTGTCCTTCCTTCCGAAGGCGATGTTCCCGAATATGAATATGAATATGCCTATCAGCTTGTACAGGACATTAAGGCGAGAGGGCGATTTTGTATCGGTGCCGCCTGCTACCCCGAGGGACATGTCGAATGCACAAACAAAGCGGCTGATCTGGTTTATCTCAGGGAAAAGGTGGACTGCGGCGTGGATTTCCTTGTGACGCAGATGTTTTTTGATAATAATGTGCTGTATAGTTTTCTCTATCAGGCGTACCGCAAGAACATTCAGGTGCCTGTCGTGGCGGGTGTGATGCCGGTTACCGCAGCAAAGCAGGTCCAGCGTATTTCCCAATTATCCGGAGCAACCCTGACCCCCCGGTTTAAAGTTATTCTTGATAAATGGGGACATGACCCTGAATCGATGAAGCAGGCCGGAATCATTTATGCGACGGAGCAGATTATTGACCTTGTCGCCAATGGAGTACGCGGTATTCATATCTATACAATGAATAAGCCCGATGTCGCGCAGAAGATCAAGGAAAATCTCGGGAGTCTCCTTTCCTGAAATCAGCAGTCAGACAATAGGGAACGGGCATTTAGTGAGAATGAACAAAGCCGCCGGATCTATGGAAGATCCGTACGGCTTTGGTTTTTTTAATCAACATATAAATACAGGAGAAATTATGAACAACTTTGATTACTTTCTGCCGGTTAATCTGCTTTTTGGAGCAGGCCGTGTGCGCGAGACAGGGGACATTACTGCACGGCTGGGTAAAAAAGCATTGATAGTTACCGGTCAGTCTTCTACAAAAAGGACAGGCCTTCTGGATATGGTCTGTGATCTTTTAAAGACGGCCGGTGTCGAAACCGTGGTGTTTGCAGAAGTGGAACAAAACCCGCTGACGACAACTGTCATGCGGGGAGCATTGCTTGCCGTTCGTGAAGGCTGTGATGTTGTGGTAGGCCTTGGCGGCGGCAGCCCGATGGATGCCGCGAAAGGGATTGCATTTATGGCCGGAAACCAAGGGGATGTGTCCGACTATATTTATCTGAGAAGAACGGGGACGAAGGCTCTCCCGATTGTTGCTGTTCCGACAACAGCCGGCACAGGAAGTGAAGGAAATTCCTTTTCGGTTCTTAGCGATCCGTATACATTTGACAAAAAAGCGCTTCGAAGTACGCTGATTATTCCCGCGGCATCGATCATTGACCCGGAGCTTCTCCTGACAATGCCCCGCCGCGGCATTGCTGCGACTGGCTTCGACGCATTTGCACACAGCGTCGAAGCTTATCTTTCCAGAAGTAAAAACCGGATTACCGCCGGATACGCACTTGAATCAATCAGGCTGATTTCACAGCACCTGGATGCTGTTCTGGAAGATCCTTCCAATGTTGAAGAGTGGTCCTGCATTTCGCTTGCTGCTACCCTTGGAGGCATGGCGATCGGTGTCTCGGGCTCCTGCCTCCCACACGCCATGGAACATCCTGTCAGCGGACTCAAAAACGCGGTGCACGGTGAAGGGCTCGCAGCCCTTTTTCCGGAGATTCTTCGAAGAAGCCGGGAGGGACAGACTCAGGAATTTGCACAGATTGCATTGGCAATGGGTGCAGAACCGGCTGAGGATGCGGTGCTGGCCGAAGGGCTCGCGGATCAGGTCGCAGGGATGATAAAGAGAATCGGACTGACAAAGACACTCGGTGATATGGGAATTACAACGGCGGATCTTGACTGGCTTACAGCAAATTGCCAAAAGACGATGGCAGGTGCGATCGCCAGCCATCCCGTTCCGATGGATGCACAAAAGATCAGGGCGATTTATAAAGCATGCCTTTGATCGTCGAAACGTCCTGATTTCTCAGCAAGAATTAGATTTTTCGTGGCGGCATGTTTCGGATGAGTAAAAATCTCTTCGACCGTGCCGCTTTCTACTATCTTTCCGTTTTCCATCACAGCAACCCTGCTGCATAACGTACGGATGACTCGCAGGTCATGGGATATGAAAAGGAAGGAAGTTCCCTTCTTTTCATGAAGATCCCAAAGAAGCCGCAGGATTTGGGACTGCACAGATATGTCGAGTGCGGATACCGGTTCGTCGGCGATGATGAGCGAGGGCGACAGCATCAGGCTCATAGCAATGGCAACGCGCTGCCTGAGCCCCCCCGACAGTTGATACGGATAATAATTCAGGTATTCAAGGGGAAGTCCAACGTCGTGCATCATGGCATGGACTTGTTCACACCTGCTGGATTTACTCCCGATATGGTGAACACGCAAAGGTTCTTCCAAGAGCCATGCAATTGTTTTTTGCGGGTGGAGAGAACTGTAAGGGTCCTGGAATACAAGCCCTACGGACGAGTGCCCGTAGGCGTGTTTTTTTGCGGAAAAATCTGCCATCAATTGGCCGTTCTCGTAAATTTTGCCGCCTGATGCAGGAAGAAGACCTGTTATGACTCGCGCCAACGTGGTTTTGCCGCCGCCGCTTGTGCCGACCAGACCCATAATTTCACCCGGATATACCGACAGGGAGACATCGGAAAGGATTTCTTTATTGGTTTGCCTGCTCTGGAAAAAAGCATCCTCGTAACCGGCATGCAGGTGGGAGACCTTTAGTAGAGGGGTCGAATCCAAAAGGGGTAAGATGGAAGCCGCCGCACCCCCGGATAAATTGCCGGCTGTTTGTTTGAGGGAAAGGGATGCAAAGGAACTATGCCGGATCAGCTCAACGGTATACAGGTTTTTGGGATGATGCAGGACTTCTTCCACGGAATCACATTCTATTATTTTGGCATTATGCATGACAGCAACACGGTCGCACAATTTTTCTATCAGCATAAGATTATGGGAAATAAAAAGAACGGCCAGATTCATCCGGCTGCTGATTTTTCGGATTTGGTCAAGGATTTGCGCCTGTGTCACAGTATCGAGCGCTGTTGTCGGTTCGTCTGCAATCAGGAGCGACGGATTCAGCAGAAGGCAGCCTGCAATCAGTGCGCGCTGGCGCTGGCCGCCCGAAATCTGGTGCGGATAGGCATCATAGATGCGTATGGGATTTGTAAATCCGACACCCGAAAGTATTTCGAGGATTCTCTTCCGGTTCTGGATTTTCATGGCTCTGTCTAATCGGAAATCGACATGTGCAGTCAGAACCTCGGTCAGCTGTCTTCCGATTGTCATCAGCGGATTCAGCGCAGAAAGAGGTTCCTGGAAAATCATGCAGATATCCCGTCCCAGAAGGTTCCTTCGCTTATCAGCTGCGAGTGACTGCAAGTCCTGGCCGTTCAAAAAAATCTGACCGGATTCCACCCTGGCCGAACCCGGCAGGAGACCTGCTATCGAAAGGGCGGTGATCGTCTTGCCGCAGCCGGATTCCCCGACTATACCGAGGATCTCACCGCGCCGTATGCCAAAGGAAATGACGGACAGCACTTTTCTCTCCTTCATATGATCTGATGCCGGAAAAGATAATGTCAGGTCCCGGACATCGAGAAGATAATCTTTATCTTCAGTCATCTTCCTGCACCTCCTTTATCCAGTCTGATACGAAGCGACTCGCTTAAAAAATACAGGCCAAGTACAAACAGTATCAAAAACAGGGAAGGGAAAATAACTGTCCATGGGGCGATGAACAAATCGCTCTGATAATCGGAAAGCATTTTGCCCCAGCTCGCATTGGGCGGCTGGATTCCAAGACCCAGGTAACTCATGCCTGCTTCAGCCAGCGCCACATTAGCAATTCCGATCACGACAGCCGGAATCAGCTGCGGCATCAGGCCGGGCAGCATATGCACGAAGAAAAGGCGCGGGGCGGGAACGCCCAGAAGACGAGCCTGCAGGATATATTCCCGTTCTTTTAACTGCCGGATTCCGCTCCGGATGACACGGGCGTAACTGGGGGCAAACACAATGCCAAGTGCCAGGACGATTGTTGCGGCACCCGGGTGATATACGGCGACAAACACCAGCGCGAGTAGGATTCCGGGGAAAGCCATGACGGCATCCGACACCTGCATGATCATCATATCGGATATGCCGGGGAAAAAACCTGCAGCAGCACCGATCAGTCCTCCCAATACAAGGGCAATCGATATCGCACTCAATGAAATCAAAACGGTGGTCTGTGTTCCTTTCATGATACGGCTCAGGATATCACGGCCGAAATTGTCGCATCCAAACCAGTGTTCCCAGGAGGGTGCGGCATATTTGGCAGCACTGTTTATTTCATCCGGACCATATGGCGTGTGAATCAGTGAAAGGATCAGGAACACGAGAATCGTTCCTATGAAAAGGGATCCGATGATCAGGGCCCCCCTGCCTTTTGGGAATCGGGAGGCAACTTTTATCTTTGGTGTTTCGCTGATTAAAATCATTCTCGCTCCCCCTTACTGCAGTCGAATGCGGGGGTCAACCCGGCTATACATGATGTCCATGAAAAAATTAACAAGGACGACAAGGGCGGCCAGATACAGGACAATTCCTTCAAGCAGCGGAAAATCACGGCTGCTGATGGCCTGAAGCAGCAGTCGTCCCAGTCCGGGAAGATTAAAGGTCTGCTCGACAATCAGGCTTCCGCCCAGAATATCAGATGTAATAATGGCCAGCATGGTAAGCACAGGGATCAGTGCATTCGGAAGAATGTGACGGACCATGACATTCTTTTCGGTGAGGCCGTGGCTCTGTGCGGTACGTACGTATTCCTTCTCCTTCTCAACGAGGATGGAAGACCGCAGGAATTTTACGGTCATTGCAATTTTGGGAAGGGCAATCGCAAGCGCGGGAACGAAAAGACAGCCGACAAACCCGAAGAAATTCGTCTGGTACGGCACATAATTTCCGGCAACAAAAAGATGAAAAGTAAAGCCAAGCAGAAACGTCAGCAGAAGGCCAAGAACAAATGGCGGAAGGGAAGCAAACGCGTGACTTATCACCGAGACGATATGGTCAAGTGTCTTCCCCGGATGCTGTGCTGAGAGAAGACCGAGCGGAAAAGAAAAAACAAGAGTGATCAGTAAGGCCAGAAGACCCAGTGCAAGCGTTACGGGAAGCCTTTGTCCGATCAGAAAGGACACAGGATCACCTGAGCTGACTGAGTTTCCGAAGTTACCCGTAAGTGCGCCGCCGAGCCAATGAAAATACTGATATACAAGGGAGTGGTCCAGTCCGAGCTCGGTACGAAGAAGGGCAACCTGGGCTTCCGTCGCGTTGACGCCAAGCATGACGCGCGCAGGATCCCCGGGAATCACAGAAAACGCGGCAAACGTAATCAAGGATACCAGAAACAAAGTTATGATAAGCTGTACGGCTTTCTTCAGTGCGTATTTCATTGTTTCCTATCTTCGTTACGTTCTGCAGGCACAAAGCCCCCGGTGGAGGCTGTTGCGGACTTTTTCAGGAATAGTGCACGGTCGACAGATCCTGCACATATATAGGATACACCTGATAACCTGTAAGGTCTTTCTTCACAGCTACAATATTGGACGGATCCTGCAGATATACGGAAGAAGAGTCTTTTACAAGAATGGAAAGAAGCTGGTGATAGAGTTCAATTCTCTGTGCATTGTCTGTTGCGGATTCAATGCTGCCAAAAATCTTGTCAAATGCCGGATCGCTGAAGTTCATGAAATTTCCGTCTGATGTGGATACATAGCGGGACAGGACATCCCTCGGACTGTATTCCGAAGTGATGGCAATAACCGTTGATTCATAATTCCGTGCCGTATATACATCGCTGAGCCATGTTGCCCAGTCTACAGACTTGATTTCCAGGGTAATGCCAACTGCTTTGAGCTGCTCCGCAAGAACGACGGCTGTGTTGACATGAATCACATAATTGGAAGGAACGGTTACGGAAGCAGTAAACCCGTCCGGATATCCGGCCTGCGTCAGGAGTTGTTTGGCCTTTTCAATATTATATGGGTAAGAACTGTCCAGGGATGTGTCATAGTAATCGCCCATGGCGGGAGACATACCTGTTATAAGCTTAATACCTGCCACTGCTGTCTGCGTAATCACGGCATCCCTGTCGACCGCGTAATTCATCGCTTCCCTGACAAGCGGATTATCGAATGGTTTCACAGCATTATTCAGGGCGAATACCTGCACCATATTAGTTCCGCCGGACAGGATGTTGTACGTCGACGTTATCTGCTGCGCCTTGTCATTGGTCAAATAGGGGAAAATATCAATTGTGCCGGATTTGAGCTCGATGAAAGCCGCGTCCATATCTGCTGTGATCTTAAAGGTAACCTTATCGAGATAGGGAAGCCCTGCCTGCCAGTATTTGTCATTTTTGGTCAGAACCACAGATTGCCCGATCGTATAGGATCCGAAAACAAACGGTCCGGTACCAACAGGGGTTTTGCCTATATCCGCAACATCATCCGGAATGACAGCCACTGTGAAAAAGGGTATGAGCTCGGCATCCGGGCTCTTTAAAGTCACAGTAACCTTATCCGTGCCGCTTTTCTCCACGGAAGCAATACCGGACAGTGCCGTGACAAGCGGTGTACCGGTATCAAGTCCTGCAGCGCGCTTCAGTGAATATACGACATCATCAGGAGTCATAGCTTTCCCGTTATGGAAAAGAACTCCCGTACGGATTGTGAATGTATATGTCATGGAATCTTCTGAAATGACGTAATCCGTGGCAAGAGCCGGTACGAAATCACCCGCGGCCGTGCATTTTACGAGGCCTTCAAATACGTTAAACAGAATTTCCTTGTCTCCTGCCGCCACAGCTGTGTGCGGGTCGAAGATTTTGGGCTCCTGCGTGATACCCAGAACAATATCCCCTCCATAGGGAAGCTTTGAAGCCGTGGTCGAACCCGGTTTTTTGTTCGTTGTACATGAACACAAAATCCCCATACAAATGATAAGCGTAATGAGAATTGCTGCTGTTTTAGTCGTGTGCTTGAAACGGGGCAAAACGGGAGATTCGGCGGATTTCATCTTCATTTTTATAACTCCTTCATTGGACGGTCTGAAAATAGATGTCTTTATGCTGTTTATTTTAATCTAATGCACGGAAAAATCAACGAATGCCGGCCGGGTTCAAGTGAAATGCTGGAAATGAGCATCTTTTATGATGCTTTTTGTCGAAAACGACAGTCTGGGGGGAACAGATCGGCGAACGGGAAAAGTAAAAAAAGTATGCTTCGCATGCCCCCATCACATATTGTACGCGAAAAATGGCAGAATTTTGTCAAAAATACCATTCTTCACATTTAAGACACAATTCATTTACTAATTGTGTCGCAAATGTGACGGTTTGAAGTGCTATTATGTAGTTATAAAAGAAATAGAAATGTTATTGACATAATTCACAATAAAATGACACAATAAAGTAAGAATGATAAATTTTGACCTTTTGTATCGTCAGGAATTAAGTCAAGAATGTGAAGATGAATACATAGAGAAAAGATGGGGGGTGCTATTATGAAGTTACATGTTTTCCTTGCAATATGCTCACAAAACAAAGCCGCCGTATTATCTGTGGCAGTTTTGCTTTCGTCGGTGGTTGGCGGAGGCTGTTATGCAAGCACCCCTGACGGACAAAGTGCAATTCAGTCAATTATCCAGCCGATACCGCAGGCGGCGGCACAAGCTCCCAATACAGAACCTGTAATGACACTTTCCCCCTCCGAAACAACACAGGCCAGGATCGTGATTACAACTGCGACAACCGTTCCTGCAATTGCTGAAGAAACCAGACCGGCCATCACGGAAACAACACCGGCAGCTACACAGGCCGCGACAGAATCAACAACAGTACCGACAACCCAGGAGACGACACAAGCAACTGCCAAGTCAACAACACAAGCTGCCGCTGCACCTGCAAAAGCAAAAACTGCGCCGACGACAGCAGCCACAACCGCAGCGCCCGCAGCCACAACTGCAGCGCCCGCGCCGGCGGCCACTGCCGCAGCAGCACCCGTATCACTCGGTGATTCAAGCGGCTCCTACAACGGTGATATGGCATATGCCATTCTGGATAAAGTAAATGCACAAAGATCAGCAGCAGGCCTTCCGGCCCTGACATGGAATGACACGCTTGCTTCATCCGCAAAAATAAGATCAACGGAGATTGTCGTAAAGTGGTCACATACAAGACCTGACGGCTCACCCTGGTATACAGCAGGATCTCAGATGGAAATGGGCGAAAACCTCGCATATGGACAAAGTTCAGTGCAACAAGTTATGGATGAATGGATGGCTTCTCCCGGACATGCTGAGAATATCCTGAGAGGCAGCTTCACACAAATGGGCGTGGCCTGCTACAACGTCAACGGAACATACTACTGGGCACAGCACTTCGCATGAAGCCATTGACAAATAGCAACAGATAATTGAAACTGAGAAACATAAATGCTTGCAAACAAGTATTTGTGTTTCTTTTTTTGGGGGCACGTATTTTTATTTGACGTGAATGTCGTGTTCTATTTTAAGTGAGGGTTGTTTGAATGAAGGTGAAGAATCTTCTGCAGTTATGTGCCCGGCACAAGCTTACCTTGACGCTGTGCGGTGTACTGGTTACTTCTATCTTTGGAAGCATGTTCTATATCCAGGCAGTATTCGGTCAGGATCCCATCCATCAGATGCTTGATACTTTCCAGACAACAGATAAAACAACTGAGACAACCGCGCCTTCGGATCGCTCCGGAGTCCTTGCGGTTGAACGGCAGACGGACAATACCACGATCACAACAAGCCAGCCTGCAACACCGGAACCCCCCTCGCCGTCTCCTGCCCAGGAAACAGCTGCGGTAACGACACCTGCGGCAACTGAAGCTCCCACCACAGCTCCAACAGTAAAGCCTGCGGCTACGACGGCAAAACCTGCATCCACAACTGCAAAGCCAACGGCTGCAGCAACAACAAAACCTGCGGCGACAACGGCCACAACACAGCCCCCACCTGTGGCAATTCCTCCGAATACAAGTGGAACATATGATAATTCGATGGCCAAAGCGGTCCTTGAAGAAGTGAACAAACTTAGATCTGCCAAGGGTCTTGCGTCCCTGTCGTGGAGCGATTCTTTGGCATCTGCTGCAAAGATCCGTGCAACTGAAATTGTAGTTCTCTGGTCTCATGACAGACCAATATTGGATGCTGAAGGGAAAAAATATATTGATTGCTTCACTGCCTTTCCTTCCTATGCTTATGTCGCTGAGAATCTAGCTAAGGGAGATTTTACGGTAGCGGATGTAATGGGCAGATGGATGGCTTCGGATGGACATAGCAAGAATATTTTGAAGCCTGAACTGACGCAGCTCGGGGTCGCCTGCTATTGTGTTGATGGCACTTATTATTGGGTGCAGGACTTCGGCGGTTGATCTTCCGGATTACAGCATATTCCTCTGAATTGACATATAATCAATGGGCAGCTGACTGTAGAAGTTGATATAATGATTGTCAATGCCGGCATTATACGAGCGATTCTTTGGAGGATATATGAGCACGATTACAATAGACAAAACGGATTCATCCAAAGCTGTGGTTACCGCGCCTGAGGATCCTAAATTTGAGGCTTGCGAATTTATATCACACAAATCGGCCGCCCCCGTACCATCGGCCCCGGTATCAGCTCCGGCATCAGCCCCCTCATCAGCAGCGAAATCTTTATCCAGTAAATCAGGACGCCTTTTTGTCCTGATAGGGGCACCCATACTTGCAGCGATCGGATTATTCTACATATATGCATTCAACCCGGTTACACAGAAGATACTGTTTGTTCCGTGCCCGGTTTATTTTTATACAGGACTCTATTGTCCCGGCTGCGGCAATACCAGGGCGCTGCATGCACTTGTGCATTTTGACTTTGCCGGAATGCTTGATTACAATCTGCTTTTTCCATTTCTGTTTTTCATTCTTGCCTGGCTTCTGACCGGCGAGTATTTGAATCTGCTTCTGGGCAGACGCGTCCTTTGGCTTCCCAAACAAGTACATCCGGTAATAATCGCATTGTCGTGTCTTGCAGTCGCCGCCTTTACGATCCTGCGGAATGTACCTGTTTTTCCGTTTACTATCCTTGCACCATGAAAATTATCATTGAATCCCTAATAGATATTTCAAAAAATGCAAATTTTTCTTGACGAATGTGTCTGAATTCATTAAGCTTAGTATAGATTTTTGTACTTTTCTTCGAGTTGAAGCGACATATGTTCCCCGGAATATATGCTTTCGTTTTCAAGAGTGAATGTGGAGGTTTTATTTATGGCTTTTTGTAAAAATTGCGGCGTCGAAATTGGTGAAGCAAAATTTTGTCCTTCCTGTGGTGCCGCCCAGGAAGTAACATCTGCCCCTGTTCAGGACACATTTGGTGAATCAGTTTCTTCTGAACCTATTGCACCGCCCGTCTATTCGGAACCGGTTTCGACTCCTGTTTACGCCTCGCCCCCGTCGTACTCTTCCAACGGAGATACTTCCGGAATGGGCTCATCACAGACTCCTCCTGTTTATACCGCCCCGGTTTACACCGCCCCGGTTTATTCACCCAATTCGATGGAGAAGCCCAGTACGACTGGCATGATGGTTTTTTCCATTATCAATATCGCCCTTGGATTTCTTTGCTGCTGCTCAGTTTTCGGACTCGGCTCACTTATCCTTGGAATCATTTCTCTTGTCAACATAAACAAGGCCAACAGCACTTCATCTACGGAAGAAGCACAGCAGTTGCTCAAATCGGCAAAGACCATGAATATTATTGGTGCCGTCTGCCTTGGCCTTGCATTGATTATCTCGATCATTTTCTATGCTTTGAATGGATTAAGTTATTTTACCAACAGATATTACTATTAATAGAACCTGAGTTTTTCCGCCAATATATCAGGCTGCCCCCTGCTCTGGCAGGGGCGGCTTTTTTTGTGCTTTAAAATCAATAATAAAATAATGATATTTCGTATATGAACGCGTGCCTTGACAACAGAATCGCGGTATAATTATTTTGTGTCTATTTATAGTAAGCGAGGTGCCTTGATATGAAGAAATGTCCGGTATGCGGAGTAATGATGGGTGATAATGTTGCCCGCTGTTTCATGTGTAAATATGATTTTCAAAAAGCTGCCAGCGAAGGCGAAGAAGCAGCCAGAAAAGATGCGAAAGTTAATGTTTTTCAAGTAGAGCAGGAAGCCAATGTCCGCGCTGCAGAAAAGAAGGCTGAGGGTGAGAAGATTCTTGCTGATGCCAAGGCTAAGAGCCGCCTTGAGATTGAAACGATGGAACGACAGCTCGAAGGGGAGAAGCTTCGTCTGGAACAGGAGTACGTGGAGATCCGTAAGAAGTCCTTTGATGAAAAATCCAGGCTTGATGCGGAACTTGCAGAAATAAGAAAACAGATTGAAGATGAGGCGAATCTATATAAAGAAGCGCGCAAAGACCGGGAAAAGCTGATCGATACAGCTAAAGCAGCTGCGCAGGGCGAAGCGGAGAAGATCATCAATGAAATTCATGATGAGACCGCAGCTCTTGCCATTCAGGTCCAGCAGGAATATGCACAGGCTATGGCGGGAAAACAGACAATAATTGACGAAGCAAGCCGCTTGTCCGAAGAGTCAAAGGATGCACAGCAAAAGTGTGAACAGGCGAAGCTGGAATATGAACAGCAGGTACGTTTGCTTGAGGAAGCAAAGAAGCAGGCCGAAGATGAGGCTGAACATATTCTCGGGTTGGCAAGGGACGCTGCTGCTGCATTTAAGTTACAGAGTGGGAAGGAAGCCGAAGAGATAAGAAAACAAGCCGAAATTGATGCGGCTTCCAAACTGACGGAATCTGAAAAAGCATGTAAGGAGTATATTTCGAATGCAGAGCGTCTCCGCCTTGAGGCGGAAAACACCAGGGCTATGGCGGAATCAGAACTTGCGGCTTATGTGAACGAAGCTAAAACTGCAATTGCTGCTGCTGAAGAAGCACAGAAAACCAGAGAGAAAACAGAAGAAGAAATTCATACGATCATTGAACAGGCTGAAGCCGGGAAAGTTTCTGCTGAAGAAGCCAAACGAAAAGCAGAGGAAGAAGCACAGGCTATTTTCCTTGAAGTAGAAGAGACAAAGAGACTTGCCATGCAAGAGGAACAGGAAATCCTGATCAGGTCGCAGGAGGCAAAACTTAAAGCTCAGCAGGATGAACAGGTATATACCGATGAGCTTGAAAAAACGAAGAATCAGGTGCAGCAGGAGATAGATCAGATCATGGAACAACGGCGGACAACGTGGGCCGAAGCAGAGCAGGAAGCAGCAGCACTTACCAGGGAACTGCAGGAAGCAGCTGAAATGGCCAAAGAAGCGCAGGAAGCCCGGGATGCCGCCCGGTTGGAGGCAGAAGAAGCTCGCCTGTCGGCTGCAGAAGAAGCGCAGAGAATTGTCCTTGAAGCTGAAAAGCGCGCGATTGTGCTTAAAGAGAACGGAATAAGCCAGAGCGAGAAAGGCCGGATAGCCAGGGAATATGAAGAGGCCAGCCAGACCCGGCAGAAGGAAATTGCCGCTTTGCAGCAGGTTTTATCGGAACGGGAGGAAGATCTTAAGCGTAGCGAACAGAAAGTGAGTGACATGATGTTGGAAATCGAAAAGCTCCGTGAAAACCAGCTTCGTAACGGATTCAGACCTGTATCCGTACCCATGGACTACGAAGTTGAGGTCATTGTCCATAAATCAACCGGCGAAGTGGATTCTGAAGCGATTGCCGAAGCGCTTGCCCGGCGCGGACATGCCGGATGGAAGCTTCATAGTCTTGTTAATGACGAGGGAGGCAGACTTCAGGCATCCATGGGTGTCGCTGAAAAATATTCCCTTGCGTGCGGTGCTTCCAATAAGGAAGACAGGGTCATTCTGATATTTGAGAGAGTGGCTGCTGTAAATGAGGAAGAATGAATCATTTCCCTCTTCCCTTGCTGAAGAAATGGTGTTATAATTTTTTCTATTATGACGAAGGCGTCCTCTTTTGGTAGGGCGCCTTCTTATTTTTACCCAATGAGTGATATGAAAGGAACGTACAATTATGAGTGAGATAATTAATGCAGCTGAGATTTTCGGAATGAACGTTTTTAATGATGCGGTCATGAGCCGCCGTCTTCCTAAGAACATCTATAAAGAGATTAAAAAGACAATTGAAAATGGCGCGGACCTTGATCCCACAGTAGCCGATGTTGTGGCAGCAGCCATGCGCGACTGGGCCGTGGAGAGAGGTGCAACGCACTATACACATTGGTTTCAGCCAATGACAGGAATCACCGCTGAAAAGCATGATGCCTTTTTGACACCGGATTCCAACGGCAAAGCTGTTCTCGATTTTTCGGGCAAGGAACTGATAAAAGGCGAACCGGACGCATCATCCTTTCCATCAGGCGGCATTCGAGCGACTTTTGAAGCACGCGGATATACGGCATGGGACTGCACATCACCGGCATTCATCCGCGAGGATGCAGCAGGCGTTACACTGGTTATTCCGACAGCTTTCTGTTCTTATACAGGTGAAGCACTGGACAAGAAGACTCCTCTTCTTCGTTCCATGCAGGCACTGAACACGGAAGCCCTCCGTATCCTGCGGCTTTTCGGAAATACTTCCTCAAAGCGCGTTGTTGCTTCCGTAGGCCCCGAGCAGGAGTATTTTATCGTTGATAAAAACAAGTACTTAAAGAGAAGAGACCTTATTTTCACGGGACGTACACTTTTCGGGGCCATGCCTCCCAAAGGCCAGGAGTTGGAAGATCATTATTTCGGTTCCATCAAGGAGCGCATTGCCGCCTTCATGAAGGACTCCAATGAAGAAATGTGGAAGCTTGGCATTCCTGCGAAGACACAGCATAACGAAGTTGCCCCGGCCCAGCACGAATTGGCGCCTTACTATGGAACAGCCAATATCGCAACCGACCATAACCAGCTGGCTATGGAGACTCTCAAAAAAGTTGCTGAGCGTCACGGTCTGGTCTGCCTTCTGCACGAGAAGCCTTTTGCAGGGGTGAACGGTTCCGGCAAGCACAACAACTGGTCCATCGGGACGGATGACGGCGTCAATCTTCTGAATCCGGGTAAGAATCCGCATCAGAACATGCAGTTCCTTTTATTCCTCGTTGCTATCCTGAATGCAGTGGATACCTATGCACCTCTTCTTCGTCTGTCCGCAGCCAATGCAGGCAACGATCACCGTCTTGGCGCCAACGAGGCTCCGCCTGCCGTTATCTCCGTTTTCCTCGGTGAACAGCTTGACGACCTTCTTATGCAGATTGAAGCAGGTAAGCTTGACCACACAAGACTCGGAGGTATTCTGGATACCGGCGTTGCCAGCCTTCCCAACCTTAATAAGGATGCCACGGACCGTAACCGTACTTCCCCGTTCGCATTTACCGGCAACAAGTTCGAATTCCGGATGGTTCCTTCTTCCGGTTCAATTGCTGGCCCGAACTTCGTTCTGAATACAATCGTTTCTGAGATTCTGTCACAGTTTGCTGACGAACTTGAGAAGGCTGCGGACTTTGATGCGGCTGTTTGGAATCTTATACGCAAAAATGTAAAAGAGCATAAGAAGATAATCTTCGGCGGCAACAACTACTCGGAAGAGTGGCTGATCGAAGCTCAGAAAAGAGGTCTTCCGAACATTACCTCTACGGTTGCCAGTGTAGCCGCTCTGACAACAGACGAAAGTGTCCGTATCTTTGAGAAACACCATGTTCTCAACAAAATTGAACTGCACTCCCGTGCGGAAATCACCTATGAGAACTACATAAAGGTAATCAACATTGAGGCCCTTACGATGATTGATATGACTGCCAAACAGATTATTCCTGCAGTCATCCAATTCACAACGGATCTTGCAAAGTCCATCCACGCCATTAAGTCCGTCTCCGACAAAATCAGCGTCTCCGTCCAGGAAGAGCTTCTTTCCAAGGTTTCCGTCAAGCTTTCCGAGACCGACGCAGCCCTTAAGGCCCTTGTGATTGCCAACAAAAAGGCAGCTGCTTTTGACGGCGATGTCGCCGGTCAGGCTGCTTTCTACCGCGACAATGTATTCCCGGCGATGAGTGCGCTTCGTGCACCGGCTGATGAGCTTGAGATGATGGTAGACCAGACAATATGGCCTTTCCCGACATACGGAGATCTGCTTTACAACGTGTAATCAGGGTTCTTCGATCAGATTTCTTCAACGAATGAAAAACGTCCGGCGTGCGATTTTTGCTAATCGCTCTCCGGGCGTTCTTTTTTTGTTAGAATAGTACAAGACAGACGATACCTTAGCGAGGATATGTGAAATGAACGAGGCCGGTCAGACAATGCAAGAGGAACAAAATAGTATAGATAAGCCATTGCCCGTGGCTCAGTCAAACAAAGCGGATGTGAAGCTTCTGTTTTCTGTTACCCTTCTGGCCGGGGAGATCCTGCTTTCGAGCGGGGCGGAAATTTACCGCATTGAGGATACCATCGGCCGGCTGCTCGGTATTTCAGGATACGAGGGGGCTGACTCGTTTGTGACGCCGTCATGTATCCTGATGACGCTGCGTGATCCCTCTTTTGATACACTTACGACGCTGCGCCGCGTTAGTGTGAGGGAGAATAACCTCGCACGTGTCGCACAGGTAAATACAGTGGCCAGGGCACTTTGTGCACATGAAATCACGATTGAAGCGGCAAACGATGAACTCCTTAGAATCCAAAAGAACAAAGGGTACCCTGAATGGATCAAGTCACTTTTGCTGATTTTTCTTCCCGTTTGCTTCTATCTGTCATTTGCAGGCACGGATTTGTATGCAGGACTTATCTGCCTGGGTACGGGAGCATGGCTTGCAGCGGCACGAAAATGGCTGCTTCGCCGCTCAATGGTCCGCTTTTTTCACGACTTGATCAGTGCGGCGGGTGTTGCCTTTTTTGCCTCACTAATGGCACACTTTTTGGCGGTAGACGTATCATCCAATCTGATTATTATCAGTTCGATCATGCCGCTGGTTCCCGGCGTTGCCATTACAACGGCTATCCGGGATATCCTCCACGGCGACTACCAGTCGGGGACCGCACGGGCGGCTGAAGCTTTTATCATAGCTACGGCTGTAGCGGTTGGTGTTGGTGCAGGTTTATTCCTGTATAAAATGATTCCCTGAAGGAGGGTTTGCATATGTGGCAGGATCTGTTAATCATTATGGGCTGCTTTCTTACAGCAGCAGGTGCGGCGCTTCTCTTTCAGGTGCCGCTGAGACAGGCATTAATCTGCGGCTTGATCGGCCTGTTGTCGGGCGCCGTCAACCTGGCCGCAGGAGCGGCAGAAGTTTCGGCTGTACTGTCGACTTTTCTGGCAGTACTTATTGTCGCTGTCTTATCACATGCAGCAGCCCGTTACGAAAAGATGCCGGTAACGGTTTTCCTGATTCCGTGTATTTTTCCTTTTGTCCCGGGAGCCGGTATGTTTCACATAGTTTATAGCCTTATTGAGAATCAGCCGGCTGATGCCACGAAGTATTTTTTCGAAACCATGGAGATTGCGGGGGCGATTGCACTGGCTATTTTTGCTGTAGACACGATATTTAAGAGAAGAGTCAATGTGCACACAAAATGCACATAAAATACGCGATTTTGACAGTGGAAGTTGTTCACCTTACATAGTATAATTGGAACATTAGCTATACTAAGGAGGACATATACATGATCAATTATCCAGCAAGCAAGATCCGCAATATCACTTTGCTGGGACATGGCGGATCCGGTAAAACAGCTCTCGCCGAGGCAATGCTGTATAGCGCAAAGGCGATAGACCGGCTCGGCCGGTCAGCAGACGGCAACACGGCAATGGATTTTGACCCGGAAGAGGTTAAGCGCAAGATTTCCATCAACACCACGATCGCGGCATGCGAGTGGAAGAATTCCAAGATGAACATCATCGACACACCCGGTGATTTTGATTTCCTTGGTGAAACGATGGCCGGCATTCGTGTTGCCGACAGTGCCATTGTATTAATTAGTGCTAAAGGCGGTACATCTGTCGGGTCTGAGAAGTCGATCCGTTTACTTAAGAAACGCAATGTACCCTTTTTATTTTTTATGAACCGTATGGATGAACCCAATGCTGATTTTGAAGCCGTTGCCGCACGCATGCGTGAGAATTACGGACCCGGAGTTATCCCGCTTTCCCTTCCGATCATGGAAGACGGCAGGATGACAGGCATGGTTGATGTTATGAACCGCCGCGCTTTTGCTATCGATGAGAAATCCGGTGCTATGACGGAGATGCCTGTTCCCGCTGCTTTTGAAGCGCGTATTGACGAGCTTCAGAATGCGGTTAACGAAGTTGTTGCAGAGTGCGATGAAGAACTGATGGAGAAGTATTTTGCAGGCGAATCGTTTACGGAGGATGAATTCAGAAGAGGCGTACATGCCGGTTTCCGCGACGGAAGTCTCCACCCGATCTACGTTGGCTCTGCGTACCGTAACTGGGGCGTAGAGTTCCTGATGAACTGTCTTTCCAAAGATACACCGTCTGCCGGGGAAAAAGAACCGGTGAGTGGGACGGCATCGGATGGGTCAACGATTGAAATCGCATGCAGCGAAAAAGAACCGTTGGCCGCTTTTGTGTTCAAGACAATTACCGACCCGTTTGTCGGTCGCATCAGTATTTTCCGTGTCTACTCCGGCGTATTGAATACAAATACCAGCATTTATAATGCCGAAAAGGAAAAGGATGAGCGTGTCGGAGGCCTTTTCTACATGGTAGGAAAGAAGCAGATGGTTACGGACCAGGTCGGTGCAGGAGACATCGGCGCTGTAGCCAAACTCGTAGTTACACAGACCAATGATACATTGACCGACCGTTCCCGGCCGGTTTGCCTTCCGAAGATCAGTTTCCCGACACCCTGCCTTGAGATGGCCATTGTTCCGCGTGCCAAAGGCGAAGAGGATAAGATCATGGCAGGCCTTCATAAGCTTGCGGACGAAGATCCGGTGTTCCGTGTTGTAATGAATGCGGAGACCCGCCAGATGGTGATTTCCGGACTTGGCGAACAGGAAATATCCGTACTTCGCAGTAAGCTCAAGAGCAAATTCAATGTGGACTCCACAATTGAAGCACCCCGCGTACCGTACCGTGAGGCAATCCGCAAGAAGGTGAAGGTACAGGGCAAGCATAAGAAGCAGTCCGGCGGACATGGTCAGTACGGAGACGTCTGGATCGAGTTCGAGCCCACGGAAACGGATTCCAAGGATCTTGTCTTTGAAGATAAGGTGTTCGGAGGATCTGTTCCTAAAAACTTCTTCCCGGCCGTTGAAAAGGGCCTGCAGGATTCCGTAAGCCACGGTGTCCTGGCCGGATTCCCGGTAGTTAACCTGAAGGCCACCCTCGTTGACGGTTCGTACCACGACGTTGATTCATCTGAAATGGCGTTCAAGATCGCTGCCCATCTCGCATTCAAAAACGGCCTGCCCCTTGCAAGCCCGATGATTCTTGAGCCGATCAGCTCGGTCTGCATCCATATTCCTGAGGACAGACAGGGTGATATCATGGGCGACATGAATAAGAGACGCGGTCGCATTGTAGGAATCGATACGGATGAAGACGGCTCGGCTGTCTCATGCGAAGTGCCTACTTCAGAAATGGCCACCTATGCCACGGATCTCAAATCCATGACACAGGGACGCGGCTGGTATACGATTGAGCATGCCCGCTACGAGCAGGCACCGGCAGATGTTGAGATTAAGGTCATTCAGGCACACAAACATCAGTTGGAAGAAGAGGAATAATCACCGGGACGTTATCGTCTTTGAAGACGAGACTTATTTATCCGGTGACCGGTTACTTCGTGCCACAGAAATTATGAATAAAGGCATCTGCTTCCATGGAGGCAGATGCCTTTTCTACGTGCAATTGATACAGGCGGCTCTTAATTCAGGAGTTTGAGTTTTTCAAAGATCAGCGTGTGACCGGCCGTGGTCGGGAGCAGACAGGGGATCATCCGCCATGCCCTCAAGGTTGATTTTGCAACCGGGTTCTATTAATTCACATTGTAGATGACCGTGTTGTTTTCGTCGGCGAAGGAGGCTGCGACAGTAAGGTTATTGGTAAAGAAGGCTTCGTCGGCCGTAAAATCGGGATCATTGCGCATGTCGTCATCCATCAGGACATAGGTTATGTTTTCCTGGGCGCAAAGTGTGCGGAAATTCCCGATACTGCCGTCACAGCCGGTAAGCAGCTGCGCGTAAATATCCTTGCGTGCATCGGTGTCATAGCCGGCGGACCAGGCATAATAGGGATGTCCGTAGTATGCAAAACGTCCGGACAGGAAAAAGGTATTCATCGAAAAAGGTGCGGTCAGAAAGACATCTTTTTTGCCGGTGTTTTTCTCAATCCAGGAAACCATGGGCGACGAGAGATTCATCGTAACACTTTTCCTGTTAACATTGTAATAGACGATCCATTCGCTGATCCCCGTTGCCGTCAAAGTGACCAGTAGGACAACGGCAAGAATTCGGGTACCAATCACAATGAATACCCGGCGTACCGGATGGATACGTTCAGGCTTGGCCTGTGAATCTTCATCCGCATCAAATAAGGTCTTTTTTGCCCGGTTGGAAAACGGCTTCCATAAGAAAGCCAGAAGAGCCGCCAGAAAGACGGAGAAAAGTATCAGGCTGATCTGGATGAACTTGTGGTTTGCGGTAACGTCGATTGTCATCGTGAAGAAAAAAGCAAATGCAGCCGGCAGTCCAAACACAATAAGAAGCACGGTGCGGTATGCGCTTTTTTGGGTGAAGAGAAGAACGAAAAGGAGGACGGATGCAATACCCATCATTTTACCGATGTACATGGCAACGTTCATCAGGGAAGGATTTTCTGTAAGAAACCCCCAGTAGTAGGCAAAAGATACGACATTGGATGCACCACCGGAAAAATAGAGTGCCTGGAGCACAGAGGACCCCATGGCTGCGGCTGCCACAACTGCGTACATCAGACGATTTTCGGAGAATACTGCCATCCCGCACAATATAATCAGGGCAGCGACCAGGGCCGAGCCGTGAAAATACGGCATGCAGATAACGATAATTATCGCAAGCAAACAGAGTGCAAAAGGCCGGATAGGATCCTTTTTGCGTGGCAGCCATGCTTCGCGGCAGAAAAGGAAGTGCCTGATTTTGGACTTGAAGCCATTTGCTTTCCGGATATGAAGGAACATGCGCCGAACATGCGGCAGGAATAGAAAAACCAGGATGAGAAGCAGGGCGACGCCCAGAAGAAGGTGCCGCTGATTCGCATATACGTTGACGGCCCACAGGCCCCAACTGTCTTTGGGTGTTGTGCCGATAAATTTGTCGTTGCTTAGGATACTTTGGATGACAGAGGAGAAAGATGCGCCGGGTGCTGCAGCCAGCAGCCTTACCTGCGAAACCACGGCATAGGAACTTCTGAAAAGTACAAGGACGGGGGCCAGAAAGAAAGTCACGCGTCTGCCGCTCAAAAGCACGGCCAGAACACCCAGGAGGAGGAAACAGCAGAGCATGACGAGAATCGACGGTATGTTGAGCGCATGGTCTATGCGCATGCCAAGCAGATTCAGATTGCCGCACAGGAAATAGAAAAGAAAATGGTAGCGGATGCCGTCATTCGGGAAAAACGGATATACAGTCGGGAAATTCATTCCGTTTGAAAAAGAAGAAATCAGTGCCGTATGCGGTGCCATGTCACTGAAGACGGAATAGCCGGACATGATTTTTCCGCCGGAGACATGAAAAGAACAATAAAAAAGTGCAATGCCGGCTCCGATAAAAAATAATATTGAAAGTATATAGAAGGCAGCGGAACCTTTTGTCAGGGAAAACCCCGGTGACATAGGCCTGATTCTGGGAGGCTGTGCAGCGGCCTCAGGTTTTACACGCCCGCCGAGGCGGCGGCGCTCCGGAGCTTCCTGCGGGACCGGCTCGGGCGCCGCGGGGTTTTTCCTGGAATAACATTTCTGCCAGAAGACACTGCCGAGATAAATGGAGAAACAAAGTGCAACTACGTTGGCAGGGTATAGTACAGGCATTTCCTGCGGCACAAAAGGCGCCATCAGGAGAGCAAGCCAATATGTCAGGAAAGTGACCAGAACCAGCCCGACAATGAAGCCGGCCGGATAATAGAAAAGAACCATCGGGATGAGCGTGAGGCTGCTTTTTTTGGGAGCAATTCCGATAAACAGCCTTTGCGGGTCAGGGAAAAGGAAGCGAAGGAGCTGTATTCCGAAGAAAAAACAAATAACAAGATATACGATTCCCAACATCACAATTCCTCTCTGTCCGCAGACGTGGAGGCAGACGAAGCGGTCTTATCCGAGATATCTGTGTCCTCCGATACAATGTAGCGGGGGCGGTTTTTTACCTCTTCGAAAATCCGGGCAATATACATCCCGATCAGTCCAAGGCTGATCATAATACAGGCTCCGACGACAAGTTCGATAACAATGACCGTAGTAAACCCGTTGGAGGCATGACCGGAAAAGAAATTGAAGAGTGTCTGTATAAGAAGAATCAAGGCGCCCAGCATAAAAGCAATTCCAATATAAGTGATTAATTGAAGGGGCATTGCAGAAAACGAGGTGATCGCATTCAAGGAAAGGGACAAAAGCTTACTCAGCGACCAGCGTGACTGCCCGGTCTGGCGATCCGCCACTTCAAAAGGGAAAGTAACGCGATTGAAGCCAAGCCATGCAGAAAGGCCCCTGAAAAAGGTGCTGTGCTCCGTGAGTTCACGCCATTTCAGGACAACCTTTCGGTCAAGAAGCTTAAAATCGGAAGCATTTGCCAGCTGATAACCCGAGACCCTATGAAAAAGTCCGTAAAAGACAACTGCATTAATCCGGCTGCCGAGGCTCTCTTTGCCCCGTGAACTTTTAACACCCTCAACGAGGTCGTATCCTTCTTCTTTCCAAAGACGCAGCATTTCGGGGATGCATTCCGGAGGGTGCTGAAGGTCCCCGTCCATAAGAATGACAGCATCCGCGTCCGCCGCATCAAGACCTGCACAGATGGCGGCTTCCTTGCCGAAATTCCTCGACAGCTTCAGGCCTCTGACTTTATCCGGGTGACTTTTAACTCCTGCTGAAATAGCATCCCATGTACCGTCCTTTGAACCGTCGTCAACAAGAAGTAGGGAATACTCAATTTTCAGCGGATCCAAAAGAGGAACGAGCCGGTCGATTGTGATCGGAATCTGCTTCTCCTCATTAAAGAAAGGCATAAGTACGATTAATTCCATAAGTATTATCACCGCTTCCATAAGAATATAAATTCACACACTTATCTTAACATAGTAGGAAGATCGCTAAGAATACTCTTGTATTACAATTAAAAGCGCATTCCTTTGCAAAGGTGCTTCGCGTCAAGGAAAGGAAGCGAACGTAGAGGTAACGAATCCATCAGCGCCCGACGGGCGCTTTGCAGGGAAGGAAGAAGGCTTTTTGAGTAGATTCCGCAGGATCGCTTTGCGATCCGAGGACTGCTCGAGCGAAAAAAGCATTCTTCCTTCCCCTTCTTGACTTTTCACCCTGCCGGGTTCAAAATACTTATAGTATTCTGACGGAAAAGCGGCCTGCCGGGCCCCTGATTCGGAAGTGACGAAGTATAGTTTTTTGCATTCTTTTGTTTTCAGGTATACGTGCTGCGGCATGTTTTCTGTGATGAGGGAGAATATGAGAGCTTTGCCGATGCGTCTTTTCCGGATAGGAGAAGGCGCATTTTTTATTGTGGAAAGGACTTTATATTATGAAACGGATTGCTGTAATTTCGGCGGTTCTCGATGAACCGCACCATTGCCAACAGGCTTTTAATGATACGGTTTCAGCGTTTCAGGGAATTGTGAAGGGCCGGATGGGCATTCCTTTTGAGGAGGTACCGGTTGCGGTGATCAGCCTGACAGTAGTCGGTGACCTGGATGATATCAATAGTCTGACTGGTAAGCTTGGCCGTATTGAGGGCGTGACCGTACGTACGGCCGTCGCCAAAACCGAGATTCCTTAAGAGATTGCGGCGGATTCAATAACGCGGTTCAATAATAAAGACAATTTGACGGATATTTACGACGGAAGAAATTTGCAGGAGGAAATAATATGTTAATCGACAACATGGAAATTGAAGAATTCATTCACCCATTGGAAATTGAAGACCTTTTGAAGCAGGCGGAAACCACACCTGATTCGGAGATTGACCGGATTATTGACAAAGCAGGGAAGTTCGCGGGCCTTAGTCACCTGGAGGTGGCGAGCCTTCTGAAGATGGACGATAAACATCTGCCGAGACTTTTTGAAGTCGCACGGCACATTAAGGAAGAAATTTACGGCAACCGGATCGTGATGTTTGCACCGCTGTATGTCAGCGACTATTGTGTGAACCGGTGCGCTTACTGCAGCTATAACGACTGCCATACGTTCAAAAGAAGGAAGCTGACGATGGATGAAGTTCGTCAGGAAATTATCGAGATCGAGAAAATGGGGCACAAGCGCATTGCGATGGAGGCAGGCGAAGATGATGAGAACTGCCCGATCGACTATATCGTAGACTGCCTGAAGACCGTTTACCAGACGCAGTCCGACACTTCCGGCGAAATCCGCCGCGCCAATGTGAATATCGCGTCAACGACAGTGGAGAATTTCAAAAAACTCAAGGCAGTCGGTATCGGCACGTATATTCTTTTCCAGGAGACTTACCATAAACCAACTTATGAGAAGTACCATCTGGCCGGACCGAAAAGCGATTACTGGTATCACACGACAGCTTTTGACCGCGCACAGACAGCCGGAATTGATGATAATGGAGCAGGAGTGCTGTTCGGACTCTATGATCCGTATTTTGAGACGCTCGCACTGATGATTCACAATGAACACATGGAAAAAACCTACGGGGTAGGCTTCCATACCATTTCCGTCCCCCGCATCCGCCCCGCGGACGGCTGTGATATGAGCAGCATTTATCCTAATATTCCCGATGACGAGACATTCAAAAAGATCGTTGCTATCATTCGCCTCGCTGTTCCTTATACGGGACTGATCATCTCCACACGTGAAAGCGCGGCGATGCGCAAGGACCTTCTTGACTGCGGCATTACGCAGATGAGTGCCTGCAGTGCTGTCGGCGTAGGCGGATATGCAGCGGCAAAACACCTCCGCGAGACAGGCGAACATGACCCGGACCTGGTTGCCCAGTTCGACAAGAATGATGAGCGTTCGGCCGATGAAATTGTCACCTGGCTGATGGAAGAAGGGCTTGTGCCTTCGTGGTGTACTGCGTGTTACCGCTCCGGGCGTACCGGCGACCGGTTTATGTCGATTGCCAAAAGCGGTCAGATTAAAAATGTCTGCCACCCGAATGCCCTGATGACCCTGTCTGAATACCTTGAAGATTATGCTTCCCCGCACGCGAAGGAACTGGGCTATGCGCTCGTAGACAAGGAACTTGAAAAAGTGATTGATCCGAAGCACCGCGAGGATTCGCGCATAAATATAGAAAATATCCGTAAGGGCAAGGCCAGGGATTTGTTCTTTTAAGGAGTGTGTTTTATGTCCAAACCGGTAAAAACCAACGCGATGCGCATACTCGAAAGTGCAGGACTTTCTTTTCGAGTTGTGACATATGAGGTAGACGAGGAAGACCTTTCGGGAGTGCATGTCGCGCAGAGCTGCGGACTTCCGGTCGAGCAGGTGTTTAAGACACTTGTGACCAAAGGCGATTCCGGATACTTGGTTGCGTGTATTCCCGTGGAAATGGAGCTGGACTTAAAGAAGCTCGCGCTGGTCTCCGGTAATAAAAAGGTTGACATGATTGCCGTAAAAGAGCTCCTGCCGCTGACCGGATACATACGCGGCGGCTGTTTGCCCGTTGGTATGAAGAAGCCGTTTCCGACATTTTTTGATGAGTCGGCGATATTATATGACTGGATTGCTGTCAGCGCGGGTATGCGCGGCGCACAGATCCTCGTGGAACCGCAGAAACTGATTGATTTTGTGACTGCAGAGATGAGTGATATTACTCGATAGTTGAAAATATCAGTATCCGGCTGCCTGCCCTTTCTTTCCCATGCAAAATGTGCGAAAATGATTCTGCATTTCCGGCAATATCATGGGAAGTGATAGAGGGAGTCTTGTTATGTCCGTTCATTCCGTCCGCGATTTTCTCGCCCCATGGGGGAAAAGTGAAGATATACTGGAATTTGAAGAGTCGAGCGCGACAGTTGAACTTGCGGCCCTTCGTCTTTCTGTTGAACCGGCGCGTATTGCTAAAACAATCGCTTTCTATAATACAAAATCGAATGGTTCAAATTCTGACAATACGGACTCTGACGGTTTGGATTCTGCCATACTCGTTATCGCCGCAGGGGACAGGCGGATTGATAATGCAAAGTTCAAATCGGCGTTCGGGATTAAGTCCAAAATGCTTTCTGCCGATGATGTGCTCCGCTTGACCGGGCATGCTGTCGGAGGCGTGTGCCCTTTTGACAATCCGCCGCAATCAAAGGTCTATGCTGATATTTCCATCAAGGAATTCGACACGGTCTTCCCGGCCTGCGGAAGCAGTAACTCGGCAATTGAAATGACAACTGCTGAGATATATCAGATCTCCCACGCGCTTGGCTGGGTGGATGTCTGTAAAGAAAGGTTAATGTAATGAAAATAGCAATTATCGGAGCCGGAGCATCGGGACTTATGGCAGCGATCCGTGCAGCCGAAAGCGGTGTGGAGCGTGTCTGGCTTTTTGAGAAAAATACACTTCCCGGGCGCAAACTCCTGATAACAGGCAATGGACGCTGCAATGTTACCAATATGAAGGAAATCCGTACCTATCCGGAGCACTTTTTCGGCAACGGAAAATTCCTGTATAAGGCGCTGAACGCTTTTCCCCCCCGTGACCTTGCGGATTTTTTCGAATCCCTCGGTATCCGTTTTAAGGAAGAAGAGGACGGGAGGATGTTTCCGGCAAGCGATAAGGCACAGGATATTCTGAACGCACTTTTTGCACGCGCCGAAGAACTGGGCGTCGCTTTTCATGAGAATGAACCTGTCGTTGATATCCGCAGGGATACCGACGGAAAGCTTACCAAAGTTGTTACGCTGAGAACGTCCTACGATGTGGATGCCTGCGTACTCTGTGCAGGCGGCTCCTCTTATCCGTCAACCGGATCAACCGGCGACGGATACCTGCTCGCGGCACGCCTCGGGCATACGATTGTTCCGGTCCGTCCTGCCCTGGCGCCGATCGATATTGACCACACCGCGGTTGCCTCCCTGCAGGGCGTCAGTCTCCGGGATGTCCGTGTCCGTGCGTTCTCGGGTAAGGAAGAACTCGCTGCATTGGACGGAGACGTGCTGTTTACGCATTTCGGGCTGACAGGACCGGCCGTTTTAGGCTTGTCGCGCTTCCTGCCCACAGATGAAAAACCATACGAAAGTAATCAAATCCGGATTACGATCGACCTCTGGCCGAAATTGTCCCATGAGGCTGCACGTGCACAGATGATTGCTCTTTTAGCCGAGAATCAGAACCATAAGCTTTCCAATGTGCTTAAGAAATTCGGCCCGGATTCGCTTATCAAACTTCTAATGGAAAGAGTCAGTATTCCGGAGGACGTATTCTGCAATGAGCTCAAAAAAGACCTGCGCGAAAATCTGACGGCCCTTATGAAGGATTACTCGTTTTTTGTAAGCCGGGCGCCCTCTTTTGCCAAAGCAATGGTCACCGCGGGCGGTGTCTCCCTGAAAGAAGTCGATCCCAAAACGATGCAGTCCAAACTCGTTCCGGGACTCTTTTTTGCCGGAGAAGTATTGGATGTTGACGGGGATACAGGCGGATATAACTTGCAGGCGGCCTTCTCAACCGGTCATGTCGCAGGGAGCAGCTGCGTTCTTGTGAAGGAATAATTCATCAGGCTATGGGAATATAGCAGCAGGGACTCTTGAGAGGTATCTTTTTGAGGGAAGAAATCAGGACACAAAAGACTGCGGAAGAGATTTTCCGGCTTTTTCGTAACGAATCCCATGCCGTGTTCTTTGACAGTGCGCTTCAGTCCGGGCAACTCGGTCAATATTCGATTCTTCTTTTTGATCCGTTTTTGGTTTTTTCTTCGAAAGGAAACTGTACAAAGATTATTGAGGACAACAGACTTGTTAAGCATGAGGGAGACCCGCTTGGGCATCTCAAAAGTCTGCTGGCAAAATATGCAGTCAAACCGACTCCGGAGGCGTTTCCCTGTGAAAATGGATGCGCCGCGGGCTTTATTTCCTATGATTTCGGATCCGTTCTTGAAAAACTGCCGGATACGGCGGTCGAAGAAATGGATATTCCGCATTTGGTTTTCGGGTTTTATGACACGGCGGTCATCGTGGATCACAGACAAGGCAGGACGTATGTTTGTGCCTCCTCTCATGAGCTCCGGGGAGAAAAGGAACGGGAAACGTGTGAGCACAGAAAAATAGACCGGATTTGCAGGGTGATTTCGCTCGGTGAAGCCGTATTGGATGATGTTTTGTATGAAGAGCCCCCCCGGGAATTCATTGCGGATTTTTCAAAGTCGAAATATTGTGACATGGTTGAAAAAGCGCGGGAATACATTCATAACGGCGATATTTTTCAAGTAAATCTTTCCCGGCGGATCCGGACAAAGATAAGTGGGGATGCCTATAATGTTTACCGGAAACTTCGCGCGGCAAATCCGGCGCCATTTGCTTGCTATCTTCATTTTGGTGATCTGCGGGTAATGAGCAGTTCTCCGGAAAGGTTTTTTCGCTTGAAAGACGGATGGATTGAGACGCGTCCGATCAAGGGAACCCGCCCGCGCGGCAAATCGGCACAGGAGGACGAAAGACTTCAGGAAGAACTTCTTGCAAGCGAAAAGGATCTTGCAGAGCTAACTATGATTGTTGATCTCGAAAGAAACGATCTTGGCAGAATTTGCCGGATGGGATCTGTCGAAGTTACGGAGCTTGTGAAAATCGAAACGTATGCGACGGTATTTCATCTGGTATCAACCATTCGCGGAGAACTGGCAGACGGGATGGATGTCACGGACTGCATACGGGCGACTTTCCCGGGCGGCTCGATTACAGGGGCACCGAAGATTCGCGCCATGGAGATTATTGACGAACTTGAACCTGTAAAAAGAAACATATATACCGGTGCCATCGGCTATATGGGATTTGACGGTGCAAGTGATTTTAATATAGCTATCAGAACGATTATTGCAGACAAAGAAAATGCGTATTACCAGGTCGGAGGCGGCATTGTGTGGGATTCCGTTCCAGAGAGTGAATATATGGAGACACTTGATAAGGGATCAGCCATTCAAAATATTTTGGAGGGAAAAGACATGGGTCGGGAAAAAGATACAGCCCCCAGTAAAAAAATAAAGTCCGAAAAGTTCAGAGAGCCGAAAAAGTATATTGACGATACGGATTTTGGATTTATGTATGGCTTATCTCTGTTTGAGACTTTCCCGGTGCAGGAGGACTCGACGGTGAAACTGCTGGATGCTCATGCAAACCGTATTATCCGTTCGGCAGAAAGCCTCGGATTTGCCGTTCCTTTTGGAGCATGTGAATGGGGGGAAATAGTCACGGACTATATCTCTGCTCATACGATTTGCGGGAAGATTCTGCGCGTGACAGTAAGCTTTGGGGATGCAGCGGAAATCAAGCCCTCTGTACATTTCTCCTGTCGGGAAAACAGCAATTCCGGAAGCCGCGATCACGGATACAGGATCCAAGTTGCAAATACTATCAGAAACGAGACATCGATTCTTTCCACACACAAGACGGGCAATTATGCCGAAAACTACCTTGTGCTTAAGTCTGTGGTGTCACGAAATTATGATGACGCACTTTTTTTAAACAGTCAGCGCAATCTGGCCGAAACAACCAAATGCAACCTGTTTTTTGTGAAAAATGAAATTTTGTACACACCGGATCTTTTCTGTGGAATTCTTCCCGGAGTTGTCCGCGAATTTGTAATTCAGCGTGCGAAAGCTATGGGTATTACTGTGAACGAAGGGAAATTCACACTTGAAAATCTTAGCGAAGCACAGGAAGTTTTTGTTACAAACTCGGTCATTGGCATCAGGCGGGTTTCGGTTATTGAAGAATCCGCGGATCAAATTTGGTTTCAGGACCGGGCAGAGGGACGGATTACCTCGATGATTCAAATAGAGTATAATCAGAATTGCAAGTGAATAAGTATAGAAATAAAGATTTATAGATTAATATATTAGCACAAGCATTTGACCGAAGACAGAATAATATAGAGGAGATGCAATATGAACAGACTGATGAATTATCTGGAAATATCTGAAGAAGTCAAAGAAGCACTTTCGAAGGGGAGGCCTGTCGTCGCCCTGGAATCAACCATTATTTCGCATGGTATGCCTTATCCGAAGAATGTCGAGACAGCGCTTCATGTCGAGCAGGTAATCCGCGATAACGGGGCTGTTCCCGCCACCATAGCGATTATCAAGGGCAAACTGAAGGCTGGTCTCTCCCGTGAAGAAATCACATATCTCGGGAAAAAGGGGCTGGAGGTAACCAAGGCAAGCCGCCGCGACCTGCCCATATTGGCTGCCCGCCATGAGGACGGGGCGACAACCGTTGCCGCCACCATGATTATTGCAGACCTCGCAGGAATACCGGTTTTCGCAACAGGGGGCGTCGGAGGGGTACATCGCGGAGCGGAAACAACGATGGATATTTCTGCCGATCTCGAGGAACTTGCGAAAACACCCGTTATTGTCGTGTGTGCAGGGGTCAAATCGATTCTGGACCTTGGTCTTACGCTTGAATACCTCGAGACAAAGGGTGTTGTCGTGCTCGGATACCGGAGCAAGGAACTTCCTGCCTTTTATACCAGGCACAGCGGATTCTCCGTTGATTACCAGATGGATACACCTCTGGAAATTGCCCGGGCCTTTCAGGCCAAACAGGACCTTTCCCTCACAGGGGGGATGCTGGTAACTAATCAGATTCCTGAAGAATACTCGATGGATGCCAAGTTTATCAACGAAAAAATCGACGAGGCCATTGAAGAGGCCGAGCACCTTGGCATCAAGGGAAAAGATACCACACCTTTCCTGCTGGACAAAATCCAGCAAATCACCGGGGGCGAGAGCCTTCTGTCCAATATTCAGCTCGTCTACCATAATGCCGCGCTTGCAGCAAAAATTGCATGCGAACTGGCATCCCTCAACAAATAAAGGAGAACGGACATCCCTCAACAAACAGAAGGAGAACGGACAGTGATGGAAGACAGGGCGGAAGACCAGGTCAGCGGCTGCGGTACTGTGGATGTGGCTGTTATCGGCGATGCACTGATTGATTATCAGTACTGGGTTGATAAGGTGCCGCCGGTCGGGGGCGACGAAATGATCGCCATGTCGAATAAGAGCTCCGGGGGATCCGCGGCAAATACAGCCATTGCGCTTGGAAAGCTGCATATCAGGACTGCATTCTGCGGCCGGGTCGGCCGGGATGACAACGGGAGCTGGATTATCGGGAAACTGAAGTCTGCGGGCGTCGATACATCCTGTGTGCAGTTCGGGGAAAGTACCGGATACGTACTTTCCATAATTGACAAAGACAGGGAAAGGACGATGTTATCTTTCCGCGGTGCTTCCGCTGAACCGCTTAACTACACACCGGAACTGCAGGATACCCTTTTGCATACAAAAATCCTTCTTGTGTCGGGTTATTCACTGATGAATCCTGCACAGGCGGCTGTCTCCCTTAAGGCTGCAAAAGAAACCAGGCTTTCCGGCGGACTTTCCGCATTGGATCCTTCCCCTGTCATCAGTCAGATCGCTCCGGATATTTTAAGAAAAATACTGGGTGAAACGGACATTATTTTGCCTAACAAATCCGAATTACAGGCATTGACAGAAACGGGAAATCTTTCAGAGGGTATTGAGAAATTACTGGGGCTCGTGCCATGCATCGCCCTCAAACTTGGTTCGGAAGGATCGATGCTTGCCGTACGCGGCGGGTTTACATCGCCGATGGGGAGAGTTTTCCCGGAAAACTCAATTTTCCGTGCGCCGGCTATACCGGTTACATGTATAGATACTACCGGAGCGGGCGACGCATTTAACGCCGGTTTCCTCGCATCGATGTTCCAGGCTGCAGATCCGCAGGAATGGATTGAGCGCGGCAATAAGCTGGCTGCGAAAGTTGTTTCGCAAAAAGGTGCAAGCTTATAGAGGGACAAGGTAATTCCGGGTCCTGAAGTGCTGGAGCCGTACGTATGACGTTTTCAGGATTACTCAGCGATCGCGCCCTGATGATATTTGATTTTCCAGCTGCCGGATTCGATTTCCCATAATGAACACCGCTGGGAGACTTTTTTAGACTCGTCCGGTTCCGTGTGCTTGACTGCTCTATATGTGGCGAGTACACAATCCTGAGAGATTGTATTAACTGCAAAATCACGGATTTCCCAATCCGTGTCATTTGCCGGACCGCCGTCAAAAACATCGCCTTTGTGATAGTGGTATATCCGTCCGGAGGTTCCGAATTCAAAAAAAGAATCGCTGAGTATGCCGGCCAGTTTATCGGCAGAATGGCGTACTTCAGGAAGCAGCAGGGTCTTTTCAAGGGATAGTATTATCTTCTCAAGGTCGGTCATTATGATCTCCGTTTCCGTTTATTTGCACGATATTATCGTTCATGTAACATTTTAACACGAACAACACACGAGTCAATAATATTTGACATTAAAATTTTGGTAAAAAAATACAGATCCTGTTCAAGTCATGCGATCATAATATGGACCATCTGCCAGGAAGCAGCAGGAGGGATAAATCACTCTGCCTCCATGGCCGCCAGCGGAAACGGTTCCAATACTCTTGGCAGGATTCCCTGCATGTGGGCAATCAGAACGCCGTAGTTGGCGATCGGAATGCCCGCTTTTTCTGCGCTCTGAATACGGTAGTGCATCTCCCTGCGGTTCAGCATGCATGCACCGCAGTGGATAATCATGCGGTAGGAAGTAAGGTCAGAAGGATAAGTTCCGCCGCTTGTGAAGACAAATTCGATATTTTTGCCGGTATGCTGACGGATCCAGCGGGGGAGCTTGACGGTTCCTATGTCATCGCATTGACGATGGTGCGTGCATCCTTCTGCAATCAATATTTTATCACCGTCCAAAAGTGTGTCAATCGTTTTGGCCCCGCGGACCAGGACAGGAAGATCACCTTTATAGCGGGCGAAAAGGATAGAAAACGAAGTCAGCGGAATATCTTTCGGCGTATCGGCGGAAACTTTCGCAAAAACCTGTGAATCGGTGATGACAAGGCGCGGCTTTTTGGAAAGAGAGGCGAGGGTGTCACGAAGTTCATATTCCTTGGTAATTATGGTCATGGCATCCGCTTCGAGAATATCGCGGATCGTCTGCTGCTGCGGGAGTATGAGGCGTCCTTTGGGTGCCGCCTTATCGATTGGGACGACAAGCACGACGATGTCGGAAGGGGAAAGAAGATCTCCGACAAGATGGAATTTATCCTCGTCTTCCGGCAGAATCCGGATCAGCGCCTGTTTGAGATCTTCAATTCCTTCTCCGGTAACACCGGAGGCGATGACAACGGGAATATGAAGCTCCTTCCGAAGGTCAGCTGCCTGCTTATGCAGGGCGATGTATGAGGCGGTCAGGTCAGATTTATTCAGGACAAGAATCGCCGGTATTTTACGTTCTCTGATCTGCGCAAGCATATCGCGCTCAAATCTGCCGATTTCATTTTGGCTGTCTGCGGCGACGATTGCGGCGTCAGTTTTTTCGAGTACGGCACGGGCGCGTTCCATGCGAAGCTGCCCGAGGACACCTTCATCATCGAGGCCGGGGGTGTCGATCATAACAACTGGGCCGATCGGCAGCAGTTCCATAGCTTTGAATACCGGATCGGTTGTTGTACCGGCGACGTCCGAGACGATGGAGATCTGTTGTCCGGTAAGGGCATTGATCAGGCTCGATTTTCCTGCATTGCGTCGTCCGAAAAGTGCAATATGTACGCGTTCTCCGCGCGGGGTGTCCTGTAAACTCATAATATGTAATTCTCCTACTCTGCATGTGGATTATGTCATATTCGCCGGGCCCTGCTTATCCCGGAACGGCGTCTTCGTCATGTCTTTCCTGGATGTATGTGCTGCCGTTTCTTATATCAAGGAGTTCGCGCAGCCGGGATTCCTTAAGTCCGGACTGTTCCAGCGCAACTTCAAAGAGCGTACGGCCGGAAGATATCGCTTCCTTACTGATTCCGGCGGCTTTCTCATAACCGATATCCGGAATCAGGGAAGTGGAGAGGACGGTCGACTGCATCACGTGTTCCGCACATTTTTGCACATCAGGAACAATGGATTCGACAGCATACATCCGGAAGAGCCGGACAGCATTTTTAAGAATGAATAAAGACTCGAGAAGCTTGTCGGCAATCAGCGGCAGAAAGGCATTGAGTTCAAACTGGCCGCTCATCGCGGCAAGAGTGATGGCGGTATCGTTTGCAATGACCTGCATGGCGGTCTGCCCGGTCATCTCAGCAATGACGGGGTTCACTTTACCGGCCATGATCGTCGATCCGGCCTGTCGGTCCTCCAGATGGATTTCGCCGAATCCTCCCCGCGGTCCGGAATTCATGAGTCTCAAGTCACTGCTGATTTTCATGAGACTGACGGCACAGGATTTGAGAAGCCCGGACACTTCGACAAATACATCGCAGTTCTGGGTCAGGTCCATGGGATATTCCGCCCGGGCAAGTCCGAGGCCAGTAATACTCTGCAGTTTGTCAGTGACCAGATAGGCATATTTTCGTGTAGCATTGGTTCCGGTTCCAACGGCTGTCCCGCCAAGATTTGTCTGGCGCAGGCGCTCTTCAACCTTATAGATGCGCCAGCGGTCACGCGCAGCAGCCTGGGCGTAAGCACCGAATTCTTCGCCGAGAGTAATCGGCAGCGCATCCATCAGCTGGGTGCGGCCAAGCTTAATAATGCCGGAAAACGCCTTTTCTTTCTGTTGAAAGGCTTCCTGCAGCCCGGAAAGCTCCGTGCTTAACCCGCGTACCAGAAAGATAGAAGCAATACGCAGACTGGTCGGGTATACATCGTTGGTAGACTGGGAAAGATTCACGTCATCGAGCGGATGAAGGTATTCATATTCCCCGCACCTGTGCCCCGTCATAAGGAGTCCGAGGTTGGCAATAACTTCGTTGACGTTCATATGGGTCGAAGTACCGGCACCGCCCTGTAGGGCATCGGTCGGGAAAATATCGCTGTATGTGCTGCCGCCGTATTCAGCAGGCAGTGTATAGGATGTTCCGGTATCACTTTCGGACTCTTCCGAAAGCACGGTTGACAGGAGTAAAAGGCATGCGCTGCAGATTGCCCCTGCTTTTTCGTCCGGAAGGAGGTCGAGGTCGCGATGGGCTTGTGCAGCGGCCATCTTGACCTGCACAACAGCACGGAGCAATTCTTTGCGGACAGGGCGGAAACTGACCGGAAAATTCACAAGTGCACGTGCTGTCTGTATGCCGTACAGACAGTCGGAAGGAAGTTCCCGGGTGCCGATTGTATCTGTTTCTACGCGTGTGTTGCCTGCGGCCTCTGTTGTCATGATTTGCATCCTCGCTGTCCGGTAATTGATTCCATATATCCGGAATCCATCTGTTATAACTTACATTAAAGCAGAGCAGGGTCAGGGTTCAGTCTGCAATCAATGCCTGACCGTAGGCATCCAGGGTGACTGTTCCGGAAATAATCTGAATTCCGTCAATGATTCCCCAGACCTGGGAAATGATCGGCCCGACAAGGACAAGGCAGCCGACCGTACCAAGAAGTAACTGGGCTACAGCCTTGTTCGTATTTCCCAGATAAAAGTTATGTACGCCAAATACGCCCAGCGCGACGCCCAGAAGACCCGCGGCTGTTTTGGACCTGTGTTTGGTGCCGTCGTTGGCAGGATCGATCATTGTTTTGCCGCTCCCATCCGTGGTAATGGTTCCTGAAAGTATTTGAACACCTTCAATCATACCCCAGACCATGGATATGATCGGGCCAACGCCGACAACACTTCCGACCGTTCCAAGAAGAAGCTGCGCCACGGCCTTGGAAGTATTTCCAAGATAAAAATTATGGACACCCAGGTATCCCAGGAAAATTCCCAAAACGCCGGCGATGATTTTGGATTTGCTGCCCTGCGCTGCGTAGTCCGGATTCTGTATCGGGTTGCCCTGTCCATCCACAGTGATCGTGCCGTTGAGAATCTGTATTCCCTCAATCAAAGCCCAGATAAACGAGACACACGGCCCGATTCCCAGGCAGAATAAACCTCCCAGAATCGTAATCAGAAGCTGCGTGACGGCTCTGTCCTTCTTTCCCAGGTAAAAATTGTGAAGTCCCAGCATTCCGCCGAAAATCGCGAGAAGCCCGGCTGTGTGCTTATACCTGACTGTGTAAACTGTCTCAGGATAGAACATAGAATGATTCCCCCTTATTTGCCCGGTTTTCGTACCGGCATAGAATGGACGATCCATCATGTCAAAATATGGAATTCATACTTTTCCATTAATATTTTATCGCGTTTCTCAGGTTATTCATATGAAACAGCATCAAACAATTTCATATTCTTTATAATCCGCTTATAACAGGTAAGATTCAAATGTATTTTACAGAATGCAAAAATACCGGAAAGCAGTAAAATCAAGTATACTGATAAAAAAAGAACATGCGGAGGCAATCCATATGAAAAGAACGGATTATGTTACCTGGGACGAATATTTTATGGGTATTGCACTGATGTCTGCCAACAGGAGCAAGGATCCGGGCACGCAGGTCGGCGCCTGTATCGTCAGCCCGGAAAAACGAATTCTTACCGTAGGATACAATGGAATGCCCAGCGGCTGTTCCGATGATGAATTCCCGTGGGAAAGGGAAGGCAGCCCGCTTGATACAAAGTACCTGTATGTATGCCACGCGGAAATGAACGCAATTCTGAACAGCGGACACAGTGACCTGCGCGGGAGCATAGTCTATACGACACTCTTTCCTTGTGCCGAGTGCACCAAGGCTATGATCCAAAAAGGCATTAAGGGGGTAATCTACCTCTCCGATAAGTATGCCGGGGATGATTTATTTGTTGCTGCCCGCCGTATGATGGACGCCGCCGGTGTCGAGTACCACGCATATACACCCTCAGGCCGGGACATTGTTATTTCGGTGTGAAAAGTTTCCTGGACTTAAGAATAAAGATCAGCGAGGCCACTGCGAATACTGCTACGATTCCTTCGACAGCAAGCATGGGAACCATACCCCTTTGAGCAAGGGCTGCGGGGAAATCAAGTGCGGCATGAAGAAGTATAGCCAGCCCGACAAATATATATTTTTTGCGTGTCACGGCATAAAGGACCAGCACGGACAGGGCAATCTGGATTGTTATCGCGCAGATGCGCTCAAATCCGCCGAGGGCAAACATCCATGACGGCTGCGCAATGAGAGCGTCTTTGGTTTGCATCATCAGGTCAAAGGATGCTTTCGGCACGCTTTTTGCCACAGCATCGAATAAATCCGAATTAATCATGAAGGCATAGACCAGATTACTGAACACGGCAGGTGCGGCGATGAGAACTGCTTCTATCCCTCCGTGACCGATCCCGTATGTAATACCATGCTTCCACTCACGTTTCTTTTTGAGAAAAAAGGTAAACGCCAGAAATCTGCCGGTTTCTTCGAAGATACCCGCAGCAAGGGCGCCGTATGTCGCAAAGAGCCAGGGATTATTACCCAAAAGGGCTTTTGTTGCCGGAATGGCACTTAGAAAAACATAGTGCATCAGCTGCTCAAGAATAAGGACAAAAACAATAAAGACGACGATACCCATGATTAGCGGCAATGCGCCCGGATGGTTCTTTCTCATGAAGACAATGCAAAGTACAATAGGAAATACCAGACAGCCCAAAAGAGAAAGACAAAGAGCAAGGATCGTGAAAGTACTGACCATAATAGCCTCCTTATATTCGACCAATCCAGCGTTCTGTTATATTGATACTATAACAAAGATTTGCTGAAAGTCAACTTTTCCTGCTGTCATTCTAAAATATTGCAAAAAAAGCGAAAAAATATTGAATTCTGCTATTGACTTAAAGACGGTACTGTCATAAGATCACTACTATAGAATAAACAATACGTAAGGAGGAAATGCGATGAATGTCCAATTCAAAAAAGGAGTACTTGACCTGTGCGTCCTCTCCATGCTGAAGGAGAGCGACCAATACGGATATGAGCTTGCCAATACACTTTCAGAGATCATACAGATTTCTGACGGGACGGTATATCCGATTCTTCGTAAACTGGCGACGGACGGGATGGTTACAACATATCTGCAGGAGTCCCAGAGTGGTCCGTCCAGAAAATATTACCGCCTCACCGGACTTGGCAAAAAAACACTTGTCAGCCTTCAGCAGGAGTGGCTGACCTTTTCAAGAAGCGTCAATCAGATTGTAGGGGGTGATGCAACGTGACCAAAGAAGATTACATTTCGAATCTCAGGCGTGCATTACACACCTTGCCTGAAGCTGACATTGCTGACATTTCACAGGATTTTGAAGAGCATTTTGCAATTGGCCTTTCTCAGGGGAAAACAGAGCATGAAATCTCGGCCGAACTGGGTGACCCCGCACTGGTAGCAGCTACGTATTTTGATGAAGGCCTTGAAGACATCGGACACACCATGAAAGAATCGGCCGCACATGCAGCAGCAGCGGCTGCAGCTGCTTCGTCAGCTTCAAGTGCCGCCAAGTCATATTCCGGCGCACCCGCGGCTTCCGGTTCCCCGGCCGCATATGCCGGTAACGGTACGCAGCAGGTTGTCAGTACACAAAAGGATCTGACGGGAGCCCGTCTGTTTGTAATTCTGCTGAATATACTTTTAACATGGTGGGTAGCCATAGCGATACTCAGCACACTCTTTTCATTCTGGTGCATTTCCATTTCGCTGCTGGTTGCCGGCATCAGCGCATTTGCGGCCCTTGCAGCAGCATCCGGCGAGTGGGCTGCGGTACTGGTACTGTCAGGTGTGGCCGGGATTCTGCTGGCTGTCGCCACAGGTATTCTGAATTTTTTCCTTTCAAAATGGACAGTCATAGGAACCAAAGCGTACATAAAGTGGAACAAAAAGCTTTATAACGAGGGATTCTAAGCAGGGGGAGACAGGAAATGAAGAAAACAACTATTGTTCTTATCATAACCGGGGTGATGTGCACCCTCATTTCTGTGATCTGCATCATTGCTACTGCCGTGAAGCTCGCAGACATGGGAATCACTTTTGTACAGACGAGTGTAAACGGTGAAGAATTCGTGTGGAACACCGATGGCAACTGGGATTGGAACTACCAGTCAAGTGACTCGGATAACTCCGACAGTTCAGCCCCGGAGAACGTAGATGTCAATCTCCCCTTTCTTCATGTTGATGTTGACGGGAATAATGTACATGTAAATCTACCCGGGATTCAAGTTGATGTGAACGACAAGACGAATAAAGTTACTGTCAAAATCGGGGATGAGACTCTCGCGGCGGATTCCAGCCAGAGCCCGGATGTTTCCTCACCTGCGGAAGGCACAGCGGAAACGGCAATCGGCTGAAAGGCCGGTTTTATACAGGCAGATCGGCTTAGTTTCCCATTGTAATACAAAAGTACATAAACAAGAAAAGCTGTCTTTCAAGCAGGTGACCCTGCATACGAAGGACAGTTTTTTTGCCGGTCATGTTATATACAGCACAGGCGGGAAGAAAACAAAGCGTCAGGACGGAACGTCAAAGAAGCGCGATGACCAGTGGACCGATGAATGGGGCGCCGACGCAGTATATTTCAGCTCCGTGAATCACTTGTCAAGATACCTGATCATATATAAAGGTACGGTTCTTGATTTGCAGGTATACGACACACTCAGCGAAAAGCAAATGATGCAGATCAGCGCGAGGCTGCACCCGGTGAGGGAAAATCAATGATGCGTCAAAGCAGATCGCACGATCTTTATGATTATGTGTTTTATCTTTCCAGAGGGACAGCAGTGAATCTAAAGCATCTTACGGCCCGACTTGCACAGTCCGGCTATATTCCGCAAGGAAAGCAAATCACGATAGAAGATGTTAAAGAAATGCTTCGTATGCGCTTTATAAATATCGATTTTACTCAGGCTAAGCAGGACGCCTTGCCGTTTATCAGGAATCCCGATGCACTGAACGTTTGGAATACAGACTTTTTCTGCAAAATGACAGAAAGTCTGAAAGCAGATACCTGAAGAATTACCTGTCATTTTAGCGGCTTCCATCAGGGACCGCTTTTTGTGTCATTTTATTGAAAAAAATTTCACAAAACATATTGACAGTTGTATCGGAAGACGATATAGTAAGTATATCGGTATACGATATAACGGATGCCGACACAAAGATAGGAGGAACGATTATGCCGGAGAGTTCAGAACGCGGTAGTTTAACGGAGGCCGTCTACTATATTCTACTTTCCCTTTATCAGCCGATGCATGGG